>Ga0209210_1000828_pt1 | contig 29236 bp, 28 predicted proteins | sample RifGroA1_FD_183991 | JGI IMG/M metagenome (GOLD analysis project Ga0209210, IMG submission 183991) | Contaminated groundwater microbial communities from Rifle, Colorado, USA - Rifle Groundwater A1 (SPAdes) (version 2) | ecosystem: Environmental > Aquatic > Deep subsurface > Groundwater >...
GTAAGCCGTGCTTCCTACGGCCAGGTCATCCCCGGATGTAACGGAAAAGGCCGTTCTTGTCGTCCCCCCAACATCTTTAATGGTAATACCATAAGTGTTGTCCAGCAGAATATAGCCGCTGGAAACAGTGAGTTTCTGGCTCGGTGTTGCCGTTCCAATCCCCACATTGCCTCCCATGAGTGCTGCTGCATAGGTGGTATCTGCTGAATTTGCAGTTGTGGCATCAACATATAGTCCGTAGACGGTATTGGCTAAGGAACCGCCATCCGTAAAGCCTACATCAATTCCCCGGAGGGTGTTTGGGGTAGATGAAGGATTATTGGTTAAGTTAATATCAATTGCAGATTGAGTACCTCCGGCAGTTGGTGCGAAAGTGCCGGTGATGTCAAAGATTTTACCGGTTGTTAAAGAGTTGGCTGTGTAGGCAAAAGCAGTTGTGGTTGTTCCGGTGAATGTCTGGTCCCAGGTAAAGGTTGTTTGATTAAGAACCAAATTGGCATCCAAATCCAAAGTATTCTCAAAGTTGGCAAAATCAAGACAGTTGGTACAAGAAAAATCATTGGCCGTAACCGTTCCCGAGAAGTCTCCGGCTGCAGCATACACGTTATCCCATCTTGTACCTGAAGCACCGATATCGGCAGTTGAGCCTCCCAGGGTTGGGATGAGGTCATCATCGGTTCCAAAAACAACCGACCCGCCAAAAGAATCGATAGTTAGGTTTCCTGCGGTATTGGAAATGGTGGCCGCAGTTCCCGAAAGAGAGAGAGTAACTACTCCCGAATCTGCCCCCAGCTGGATTGTTCCGTCTGTCTGGTTTGAGATTGTTTCCGCATTCTCCAGGACTATTTCGGTAGTGAAATCGGCTGCATCAAAGTTGATGCCATTGGTGAAGTCGGGAGTTGCTGCCCCGCCTGCGCCAAATAGGATTCCGTTGGTAACCGCTTCATTGGTATCGTTATTCTCTAGTGCTATCAGAGCTTCTGTTGTTCCTGTAGATATGGCATCATTCACCTGGGAAAGAACAAACAGCCTTTGGGCGGTTGTGTCAGTAACAAGGTCATTGGTAATTGCCATTGAGAAATAATCTCTGACGATATCTGTGGCCGTATCCCAAGAGAAAGAGGTGGTCCAGTCTGTATGGTTTAAAGAAAGGGGAGCAGTTGGGAGGGTTAAGGCGCTCCATGCGCTTCCTGTTCCGATACCACAGGCCTGGTCATTTTTGTTACAGACTTCTTTCCAAGTTCCGCCTTCGTTAATCATAAATTTACCGGAGGAATTAAGATAAAGAGCACCTGATGTTCCAGTGGGATCTCCGGAGGTATTTTTTCTTCCTACGACCAAAAGATCGGGTGTAGCGACGGCCGAAGAGTCGCCGATATTGATGTTGGCAGTTCCCGAACCGCCCACACCGATAGTTAATTCAGGCGTGCTGGAAACGGAGAATCTTGCATCCGCTGTTCCGTCTAAATTGCTAATGATGAATTGGGGAGTAGTGGTAGAAAGTATCTCAAGCGCTGCATCGGGGGAAGTGTCGCCGATACCCACATTGCCTATATTATCAATTCTCATTTTTTCCAAAGCTGCACCAGTACCATCTGAAGTCCGTGTCCCAAATGTTAATGCGGTTTGAACACCAGAATTGACAGCAACATTTTTAATGAATCCCGAAACTCCCGTTCCTCCGGTGGATGCATCAATGGAGTAAAAATCCAGTTCACCAACACTTTCACCAATATCAACGGTCGTATCACTACTGCTTAGTCTTACTGTCCCACCCGGACTTGTAGATCCGACTATTTCCAATAGTTTTGCAGGTGTTGCTGTCCCAATTCCCACATTGCCTCCCATGAGTGCTGCTGCATATGTTGTATCTGCCGAATTTGCCGTTGTTGCATCAACATATAGTCCGTAGACGGTGTTGGCTAAGGAACCGGCATCAGTAAAGCCTACATCTATTCCTCGGAGAGTATTTACGGTAGATGAAGGATTATTGGTTAAGTTAATATCAATTGCAGATTGAGTACCCCCGGCTGTTGGAGCGTAGGTAGCAGTAATATCAACTACATCAGCTGTTGTTAAAGAAGTTACCGGTGTCCCTATTCCAAACAAAGTTGTGGTAGCTGAAGCAGAGTCAATATCTAGTTGAGCATCAGGAGAAACATCGCCAATACCAACATTGCCTGAGGTATCTATCCGCATCCGCTCCGTTGGAGTAATGGCGGTCCCATCCGCAACAATACTTGCTGCATCAGTGAAAAATTGTATTCCCGTTGTGCCCCCAAACGGATTAAGTCTGATAGCGGCGCGTGCCATAGAACTTCCATAACTAGAAACATACGTGTCTGCGGCCGTGCTTCCCCGCAAACCAGAGGCTAAAACAAGCGCCGCGTTTGAATATGATGAATAGATATTATTATAGTTGTTTGTCGTGCCGCCCCAAGACAATGCTCGACCTTGGGCCCCAGAACCCAAATCCAATACGCCCGAGGGAATTGCCATCCCAATCCCTACTTGCCCATCAGCATTAATTACAAAAGGAGTTGAGTCTGTAGTTGTTCCGTCATCATTTACTCGTAGTGCGTAACTCGAACCTGCATTAGATATCATGACCGCAGGAACAGAAGTACTCGCACTAGTTACTTGTATATCAAGTGCTGCTGCATTACCGGCAGTTACTGCGCCTGAAGAAGTGTAACTTAATCCCGGTCCTGTTGTTCCTGTGAAGGTTTGAGACCAAGTAAATGCTGCCTGATTAAGAGTAAGGTTTGCATCTAAATCAAGAGTGTCTTCAAAATCAACAAAATCAAGGCAGTTTGTACAGGTTAAATCACCAGAAACGGCTCCGTAAATAGTCCCATCAACTTCCAAATCTCCTTCAATGTAGAGATCATCATCGGAATTCATGGAGGCAGAAGCTCCGGTTGTTGAATCTCCGATTACGTTGTAGTCAACATCCGACCCCGAACCCCCAATGTTTATTACTACTGAATTTGAGGCAATTATGTCTCCGCCCGTTGGATTTATCGTTAAGTCTCCCGAGGAAGTAAGCAGGTTACCTGAAAGATTTAAAGTTCCCGCAATGTCATTTGTTGTTCCGTTTACATCCAAGTTTCCACTTATATCTGTATTGTCCGAGATTGATATATTTCCGTCTATGTCGCTGATATCTCCGGTTGAAGTTACTCTTATTCCGTTTAACGTCGACCCGATATCAACAGTGTCTGCCAGAACCAAGTTGCCCGATGAATTTGAAACTTGACCCTGAAGGTCGGAAGTTCCGGTCACCGTTAAATTTGAGCCGACAACAAAGCTGTCATCGGTTCTAAGAGTATTTGCCGCCGAGCGGTAGAGATTTGTATCAGTGGAAAAAGTAACCACTCCGGAATCTGAAACAAAAAAGGGAGCAGAGGAGGTAGTGCCGCCGATCGCCAAATCGTTAGTCCCTGTTATGGGTGAAATGACGCCCGAGAGAAGTTGCCAGATTGTTGAACCCGAACCAGTTCCGGCCCCAACCGCAGTCCAGCCTGTATTCGTAGAGACATAAACTTGATTGTCTGACGTGTTATAAACCAAAGAACCCAGACCTATTGAGGTAGGGTTTGAGTCAAATCGACCTAGTTGGAGTTGCCCGTCGAACCTGGCGTTTCCGTCGTCAACAAAAAGCGCCATTGCATCGAGTGTTCCGCCGGTTCTTTTGAGTAGTAGTGTGTCATAGTTTGAGCCTGAACTGCCTGATTCAGCGAAGTTGAGAACTACCGAATCGGCCGTAGCCGGGCCTTCAGCCCCGCTTAAATCTTTGGTGATGCCGACAAAATCCGGGTTTCCTTGCTCAATTTCGAATTTGCCTCCGCTTTGGTAATAGCCGGTAATGAAATCGAGCTTGCCGGCTTGAGTTAGTCTGGCTAGCCCTCCAAACTGTAAATCTCCGGCCAGATTCAGGCTTCCGTCAATTTGAGTGTAGCCGTCGGCCCTGACCGAAAACTTGGTGTCGGGGGTTGAACCGCTTTCCAGCTTTAGAAGATAAGGGGAGCTTACATTATTGCCGATATAGCCATAATAAAGTGAACCGTTGGTTAAATTGGCACTGGTTGCGTTTACTTGATTCCCCGAATTCCCTTCAAAAATTAAGTTTAGCTTGCCGGAGCCGTCGGGGTTTATGTTTATGTCGCCATCAGTTGTATCTGAAGTCGAAAGGGTAATTTGCGAAACAGGCTCTTCGCTGCCGCCGCCGATTGAAAGGTTTCCGTCAATAAAGGTTGCCCATTTAAGGGCTGCATTTACTACTTTTAGAATTTCGTCTTTGGTATTGGCGATTATAGTTTGCGTGCTTGGTTGTTGAGGAGCCGGCGTTGAGGTAGGAACCACAGATGGGGTAGAGGTGGGAGCGGTGAACATTTGGGTTATTTCGGAAGCGGGAGCGAATCTGAACGGAATTGGAATTTTAAGCTGACTAAGCAGTAGAAAAATGATAATCACCATACCTACCAGAAGTCCGAACTTAAGAACGTTGCCCATAGTGTTTCGCGTCTCGGGGTTTTGAGGCTCACCAGATACTGATTCCTGTACTAGGGGATTTTGCTCTATGTGGCCGTTTGTTTCTGCCCAGCCAAAGAATTTCTTCAACGAAGCCATTTTTCGCTTAGCCGTTGCCGGCGAAGTCACTTTAAATATTTGCTTTCGGTATTCGGAAACTAAATTTGGGTCAATATAAATATCCGCCATGCTATTTGGTATTTGGTAGCTTGTATCTGGTATTTAGGGACCTGATAAGACCGTTAATAAGTTTGTGCACGGTGATAGATTGTGCTGTTATTTGTTCAAAAGTTGAAGGTTTTATATAACCGATATCTTTTGCTACTAGAAGCTGATTTTGAAGTTCAGTTAAAGACCCTTTCGCCACATAGTAGAACTGGATTTTTTCTTTTATTCCGTGCCTAGAAAACCCTTCTGCGATATTGGAACTTATGGAGATTGTGCATCTTCTTGTTTGGTCCACTAAAGAAAATCTTTCTTCTCTTGGATATTTTTTAGTCACTTGATAAACAAGAAGCACAAGCTTGTGAGCCTCTTGCCAAGCCTCAAGGTCTGTAAAGTTTTTTATTTTTGTAATTGTCATATGCCAGATACCAAATACTAGATACGAGATGCTACGTCATTTTTTTCAACCCATTGAAAAAATTGACGAATATCAGATAGATAGTTTTTGATAGTATTTTGAGATACTTTTTCAGAAGTTAAATGTTTCTCAAATTCCGATATTAAAGGATGCAATTTGGCCTTATGGCTAGCAGGCAAAATACTTAAATTAGATACGCCCTGCATAAAATCCGAATCTATCAATTGAGTCGAGACTAAAAAGCGGGATAAATGCCGAAGGGTAGAGAGCCTGCGGTTTATTGTCTTGGTAGGATTTTGATTCTTGACCATAAACTCTTTGTATTCGGAAGCAATTTTGGTGTTCAGGAAGGGAATTGCCTCTTTTAATTCTTCGCCATATACGCCGAGCGAACGAAGCTTAAATAAAATCCAGCCCGTAAAATGGGAGAGATCGCTTTTGTAATGCTTGATGCTTTGAGAAGATACTCCCAATCCTGCCAGATGATTAAGGAAACTCTGGTAAAATTTATTGTTATTTGGCAAGTTTTCCATATTTGTTTGTTGAAGCTGAATTACACAAGTTATACTAGTTATACTATTTTTAAGGGATGAAAAAATTATGTCAATAGGCAGTTCAGGTATTATTCAGACATAATCTTATTATTCTTTTCACGAGCTTTTATAGTTTAATTTCCGCATGAGTTTAGGCTTGTTTGTATCGGCGTTTACCGCAATATGTCTACCTATAGTTGATTATTTTAAAATTTATATTATAAAATTTAGCCTTGATTTTATTCAATGCGGAAATATGCGTTAATTGTTTAGAAAAGTCGATTTTTGAGGAAATTAGGGCTTTTTAGCTTTAAATTGAGGATAGTTCTTTTCTTGTCACTTGTCTGTCTGGATTGCCAGAATTTAATATACTCATTAAGTCCCTAAAGTTTGATGTTTATTCTAAATTACCCTTTTCTTGATGGCGTTATAGGGGATTTCACGAATTTTTCTTAATTGCAGTCAGTTTTGGCCAGCTGGTTTAGTTAGCTATCTTATGATAGTGTTCTGGCACTGGTATTTGACTTGACTTTGTGCAACTATTTGTGCAGAAATATATTCAAGATTATATAATTGATTATGGCGGCAAAAAGTACTTACAAAGAATATAAGCATAAAGACACTGAAAGCAAGTGGCAAAAAGCGTGGCTTAAGGAGAAAGTTTACTCACCTGATCTTAAATCCGCCAAAAAGCCGTTCTACAATCTTATGATGTTTCCTTATCCTTCTGGCGAGGGTCTGCATGTAGGGAACATGTATGCTTTTACCGGAGCTGATATATACGGTAGATGGAAGCGTATGATGGGTTATGATGTATTTGAACCAATAGGTTTGGACGGTTTTGGAATTCATTCGGAGAATTATGCGATCAAAGTCAGTAGGCACCCCAAGGAGCACGCCAAGATTTCCGAGAAACACTTTTATGAACAGCTTCATATGATTGGGGATGCTTACGATTGGACCCGCACGCTTGAGACTTACGATCCGGATTACTACAAGTGGACACAATGGCTATTTATTCAGATATTCAAGGCAGGACTGGCCTACAAGGGAAGTGCAAGCGTAAATTGGTGCCCAACCGATAAGACCGTGTTGGCAGACGAGCAGGTTATTGATGGTTGTTGCGAGCGCTGTGGCACACGTGTTGAGAGGCGCGAGATGAGCTCATGGTTTTTCGGAATTACCAAATACGCAGACAGGCTTTTAGAAAATATCGAGAAAATTAACTGGCCTGAAAAGATCAAGACCGCGCAAAGGAACTGGATAGGGAAGTCATCTGGAATGATTATTAAGTTTAAGATTTTAAATTCCAAAACCGAAATTGAGGTTTTTACTACAAGACCTGATACCCTGAATGCCGTAACCTTTTTGGCCACTTCAAAGCTTTACGAAGAAGGCAGCAAAGAAAAGAAAGGCAAGTTTAGCGGCAAATATGCGATTGACCCCCTAAGTGGCCGGAGACTTCCTGTCTGGGATACAAACTATGTTGCACCCGGTTACGGAACGGGAATTGTGATGGGCGTACCTGCCCACGATGAACGTGATATGGAATTTGCTAAAAAGTATCATTTAGATATTATCAAAAAAGAGCCCGATGATTCTTTGTGGGAAAAAGTTGAGAAAGAAGGCTGGGGAAAACGGTATACCAACTATCATCTTAGAGATTGGCTGATATCGCGCCAGCGCTATTGGGGGCCGCCGATCCCCATGATTTATTGTAAATCCTGTGCAAGCGCAGGAAAATCATGGGAATTTCCAATTTCCAATGGTTCGACAAGCTCACCATCCCGAGCGAAGTCGAGGGATTTCCAATTTCCAATTTCAGAATCAATGGCCGGTTGGTTTCCAGTACCCGAAGAAGATCTTCCGGTTCTTTTGCCGGATATCAAAGATTTCAAGCCCAAAGGAGACGGAACCAGTCCGCTTCATAATGCTCCGGAAAGCTGGAAAAAGGTCAAATGTCCGAAGTGTGGAGAGATGGCCGAACGTGAGCTGGATGTTTCTGATACGTTTTTAGATAGTTCGTGGTATTTTTTGGCTTATCCAAATTTGGACACAAAAGAGTGGAAAGGGCTTCCTTCGGCGAAGTTGGGGCCATTTAATAAGGAAATTATTAAAAAATGGTTTCCGGTTGATGCCTATATTGGGGGAGCAGAGCATGCGGTTTTACACCTTCTCTACGCACGCTTTGTCACCATGGTTCTTAAAGATTTAGGCTATTTAGACTTCGAAGAGCCGTTTCCCTTTCTTTTTGGCCATGGTTTGATTATTAAGGATGGGGCGAAAATGAGTAAATCTAAAGGAAATATAGTTAATCCTGATGAATACATAAATAAATTTGGCGCTGATGCATTAAGAATGTATTTGATGTTCTTGGGACCATATGACCAAGGTGGGGATTTTAGGGACACCGGAATTGAGGGTATGAATAGGTTTCTTAATAGGATATGGAAATTATTTGATGAGAAACCGAGAGATGGAGTAGATGAAGAAGTTAATATCAAAGTACATCAAACTATAAAAAAAGTTACGCAGGATATAGAGAATTTTAAATACAATACTGCAATTTCTGCGATAATGGAGCTGGTCAACGTCCTTCGTGAGAAAGGGGCCGACAAAAATGCTCTAGTTGTGCTTTGTAAACTTCTGGCTCCGCTTACTCCGCACATAGCCGAGGAAATGTGGGTAAATTTATTGGGCCAGAAGTTTACTATACATACTTCGGAATGGCCAAAACATGATGTAGATTTAGCCAAAGAGACTACGAATGTTATAGTTATTCAGGTGAATGGAAAACTGCGGGGCAGCATTACGGTTGATAGTAAACAGTCTAAGTCTAAGGAAGAAATCACAAAGACTGCCCAAGAAGATGTTAAAGTTGCTAAGCAATTAAAGGGAAAGAAAATTAAAAACGTAATTTTCGTCCCGGGGAAGGTTATAAATTTCGTAACATTTTAAACTTTTAATTTCCTAAAATGCTGCCCGACGCCCTAAAAGATTTTAACTTCGAAGAATTTTTATTCCGCTGGCGCTTTTACTTTCTCCTCATCCTTATTGGACTCATCTTAGTCGGCGTTGGCGTTCTTGTTACTAAAAAAGAGGGAATGGTATCCGGAACAAAAATAGAAGTCTTGGAAGGTCCTACGGGGGGTGAGAAGGGCAAAGAAAATTTAGTAGTGGATATTTCCGGAGAAATTGAAAAACCCGGTGTTTATAAACTTCCTTTCGGGTCAAGAATAGAGGATGTTTTAATTGCTAGCGGTGGTATTTCCAAAGACGCCGATAGAGTTTGGGTGGAGAAAAATCTCAACAGGGCAGCCAAACTTTCCGACGGTCAAAAAATTTACATTCCGCACTCGGGAGTCTTGAGTGCTAGAAATTCGGGGCAGTATCAAAATACATCATCGAATAACGATGGTCAGGGGAGTGGTCTTGTCAATGTTAACACCGCGAGCCAAAAAGAACTGGAAGAACTACCGGATATTGCCCAAGCACGCGCCCAAAACATCATCGAACACAGACCGTACTCAACTGTGGAAGAATTGCTTTCAAAAGGCGCTTTGACTAAAAGCGTCTACGAAAAGATTAAAGATAAGATTACCATCTACTAATTTTCAATTTCTAATTTCCAATTTATATTGAATTTTTATTGTTTCAATGATTCATTGAAAAATTGATAATTAAAAATTATAAACATGCGATATGCATTATGGATTGGATTAGTTCTTTTGGTTTTTGCGAGGTTTATTACAAGCCAACCGACATATATAGATGGCCAAAAAATTCGCATAACAACAAGAATTTCAACAGAGCCGACAATGTCCACCTTTTACCAAAATCTTAACTTGGCGGGACTTAAAATTTCATTGCCCCGATATCCAGAAATTCATTATGGCGACGAAGTGGTAGTCGAGGCAGTTGTGGCAGACAAAAATCTTAAGGACCCGGTTTTGATTAGCATTTCAGAAACTAAGTCTATTTTTCCAAAAATTAGAAATCTTTTCTTGAGTTTTTACGGGCGAAATTTTCCCCAGCCGGATGCATCTTTAATTGCCGGAATTGTTTTGGGCGCCAAGACTTCTTTGCCAAAAGATTTTTGGGGCAGTTTAACCAAAACGGGGACTGCCCATATTGTTGTAGCGTCGGGGATGAATGTTACTTTTGTCGCCGGTTTTTTAATGTCGGTTCTGGTTTTATTTTTAAAAAGGAAAATTGCAATTCCGGTTGCATTGGCTGGTATTTGGTTTTATTCGGCGCTCTCCGGATTTGACGCGCCGATAGTTCGCGCGGCGATTATGGGGTCGGTTGCTTTTAGCGCACAGGAATTAGGAAGGCTGCTCAATGCATATAAAGCGCTATTTCTAACTGGTTTGATTATGTTAATTATAGTACCGCAGTGGTTAACTGATATTGGTTTTATATTGTCTTTTGTTGCAACTTTATCTTTAATGGTTTTTGAAAAGAAAATAGAAAAGTTTGCAAAATTCTTACCCGGATTTTTTAAAGAGGGTTTTGCGACCTCGCTAGCTGCCCAAATCGGCGTTGCCCCGATACTATTTGTTACCTTTGGACAATTTAATATTTTATCTCCGGTTATAAACGCCCTAGTTCTTTGGACAATACCGCCGATTATGATTATTGGAGCGCTGGCCGGCGTTATCGGAGTTATTTTTGAACCTTTCGGAAGACTTATTCTTTATTTGGCGTATCCGTTGACTTGGTGGTTCATATTTATAATTCGAATTTTCAATTTCTAATTTTCAATTTTCATTCAATTGATCAATGTTTCAATGAAAATTCATTGTAAATTGGAAATTTTAAATTAAAAATTATGCAAATTTGGAAGTACATTCTTGGATTTTTATTACTGACGACCGTAAGTATTTGGTTTGCTGTCTTTCAGGTAAACGATTCAGATTTGCATATCATTGCCTGTGATGTCGGGCAGGGGGATGCGATATTGGCGACTTATAAAAATATTCAAATACTGACAGACGGCGGTCCTGCTAATAATAAAGTTATAGGGTGTCTTTCTAAGCATATGCCTTTTTGGGATAGGGAGATTGAGATGGTTATTTTGACTCACCCCCAAGCAGATCACTTCGGGGGGCTTACGGAAGTATTTCGGCGCTTTAAGGTCAAAAACTTTATCGGTGAGCAGGTTGACGCTAGCAGTTCGGCTTACTCACTGCTAAAAAGTCTTGTGGGGGGTAGTGGGGCGAAGGTTATAGTGCCCAAGACCGGCATGAAGATTAGATATAATTCGATATATTTGGATATTGTTTGGCCGCAGGAAGGCCTGACCTCTTCCGAGTTAAACGATTACTCGATAGTTTTCGTATTAACATACGGGGGTTTTGAGGCTCTTTTGACCGGAGATATCGGGCCGGATAAAACCGGAGAAATTTTGGCGACTGGTCTTATAAACAAGGTTAACTATCTCAAAGTACCTCATCATGGAAGTAAGAATGGATTAACGAAAGAGCTGCTTGAGGTTTCCGAGCCTGAAGTTGCAGTTATTTCAGTTGGCAAAAATAACTCCTACGGTCACCCGCATGAGGAAACTTTAAAGTTACTAAGAGATAAAGATATTAAAATATTAAGGACGGATGAGAAGGGAGATATTGAGGTTGTAAATGATGGAAAAAAGTGGTGGATAAGGTAATGTTATGATATTATTCGACAAATGGGTGAAAGAAAAGAGTATCTCCTGATTGGACTTCCTGATGAAATTTTTGGCCAGGTTATTTCGTTAGCCAACGAGGAATTGGGTGAAAGCTTTGAAATATCTACATTTGAGGATATGGTTCCGGGTGGTCCTGCCAGAATTTGGCAGCCAGACGAGCGTTGTGTTACAACCTATCCAAGAGATAAAGCTATTCATGGAAGTGAAATTGACACCGATAGCAAGATTGGTAAACTTCTTGAAGAGCTTAGTAAACAATATCCCTCCGACGACTCTACGTTAGCTTGATTGATCTTGTGAGAGAAGGCTCCTTCGATTCTGGTTGGGCCGGGCCAAGTTTTATTTCCTCTTCATTGATAATATCAGCCTCTATCCCCGCGGCCATTATTTCTAAGTCTAAATCACTACCAACCGGTATGGCTCTATTCCATGGCGCCCTTCTGATGTCATTTAATCCAACCAATTTCAACGCCTCTATGATCAGACTCATTCTTTATAATATATAAGAGCTTAAAAAATTTTAAAGCCCCAAAATACTGTTTGGTTATGCAAGCCAGAGTATTTTGGGTATAGAATACAAAGTATGAGAGAGGAAATTACTAAAGCCCTTCAGAAAGCAACGGGGGAGAAGAATATACAAATAGAGTTTCCGGATAACGAAGCCCATGGCGACTTTTCGACCAATATAGCTTTGGTTTTGGCAAAGAAAAAGGCCAAAAACCCCAGAGAATACGCAGAAGAAATTGTTTCCAAGCTCAACAAGGTTCCGAACCTTGCAGAGATAGTGGAAAAAATCGAGGTTGCCGGTTCCGGCTTTATCAACTTTTGGCTTTCCAAAGAATCTCTGTCTGATAATTTAAAGGAAATTTTGTCTAAGAAGGAAAATTATGGAAAATCAGACTCACTAAAGGGCAAGAGCTATTTAGTAGAACACACCAGTCCAAATACCATCAAAACACTCCATGTTGGTCACGTAAGGAATAATACGTTGGGTATGGGTGTCCATAATCTCCTCGAGGCTCTTGAGGCAGACGTAAAACTTGATGTAATAAACAACGACAGAGGAATTCATGTTATGAAGGCTGTTTGGGCATATATGAAATATGGAGAAGGAAAAAGCCCGGAGTCCGAGGGAGTTAAACCAGACCACTTCGTAGACAAATTTTATGTAATGGGAGCAAAAATGGCAGACGATGAGGAGAAGATTAAAGATGAGATGCAAGAACTTTTAAGAAAATGGGAGTCGGGAGATAAGGAAGTAAGAGATGTCTGGAAGAAGCTTAGAGATTGGACCCTGGCTGGATTTAAGGAAACCTACAAGAGATTGGGTAGCTACCATGACCATCAGTGGTTTGAAAGCGATTTTTATGAGCATGGAAAAGAAATGGTTGAACAGGGTCTTAAAAAGGGAATTTTCAAGAAGCTCCCGGACGGAGCGGTTTTGAGTAATCTTTCAAAATACGACCTTTCAGACACTATAGTTTTGCGGGCAGATGGTACATCGATGTACCACACCCAGGATTTGTATTTGACGAAGCTGAAAAGAGAAAAATTTCCATCCGACCTTTATATGTGGGATATAGGACCTGAACAAGAGCTTTATCTTAAACAACTTTTCGCCATGTGTGAGCAGTTGGGAATTGGCAAGAAAGAAAATTATTTCCATATGGCCTACGGATTCGTTTATTTAAAGGGCGGCGGAAAAATGTCCTCCAGAGCAGGCAATGTTGTTTCAGCAGATACTCTTTTAGACGAGATGGTCGGGAAAGCCAAAAAGATTATTGAAAAGTCGGAAACAGGGAGGAACTTTACTGGCGATGAGAAAGAGAAGGTTGCCGAAGCAGTTGGGGTAGGGGCGATAAAATATGGATTTTCAAAAGTTGGCCGTTTAACTGATATCTATTTCGATATCAATGAGTCGTTATCTCTTGAAGGAAATAGCGGACCATATTTACAGTACACAGTCGCTCGGACGAATAGCGTTCTCGCAAAAACTCAAAAACTCAAAAACTCAAAAACTCAAAGACATTTAGCTATTCAACAATTCAACCATGAGGAAGAGCTTGTCCTTCGTGCCTTACCCCGATTTGCTGATGTAATAGTCGATGCAGCCAAAAGTTACTCACCAAACCTTTTAGCTAACTACTTATTCGATTTGGCCCAAAAATATAATAATTTTTACAATACCCACCGAATTATTGATTCTGATAATCTTATACTTAGACTTAGACTGACCTCTGCAACCGGTCAGGTTCTCAAAAATGGTCTTAAACTTTTGGGGATTCAAGCGCCAGAACGAATGTGAGGGCGCGAAGCCCCGCCGAATTTTGGCACGAGCCGTGAACGGATAGTTCGAAAAAGGCGAGTGCGAAAATTGTGTGGGGGAAGCGCCGGAAAGGATGTAAAAATTGAATTACAAGAAATTTACACTTGATAATGGTTTGAGAGTTGTTTTTGTGCCCCTTCCCAATCTAGAATCGGCCACAATCACTGTTTGGGTAAAAACCGGCTCAAGAAATGAAGAAGAAAAAGTAAACGGAGTAAGCCATTTTTTAGAGCACATGGTCTTTAAGGGAAGCAAGAAGCGCCCTTCAACCTTGGAGATTAGCCAGGCGGTTGACGCAATCGGGGCAGAGTTTAACGCGGCAACTTCAAAAGACTGGACGAATTTTTATATAAAGGCGAGTGTGGGGAACCTTGAGACGGGAATGGATGTTTTATCCGACATGGTTCTAAATCCTCTCCTGAAGAAAGAAGAGATAGAAAGGGAGAAGGGAGTGATTATCGAGGAGATTGCAATGTATGAAGATACGCCTATGATTAAAATCGGAGACGTTTTTGAAGAACTTATGTTTGCCGGGAGTTCTTTGGGCTGGGATGTTGCCGGTACAGCGGATAGCGTAAAACGGATGGCCAAAAGTGATTTTGAAAGACATAGAGAATCATACTATTATCCTGATAATATGTTGATTACAGTATCGGGAGGAGTTGACGAGAAGGAGGTAAGGGGATTGGCAGAGAAATACTTTGGGGAACTAAAAGCTAAAAGTGAAGAGCGAAAAGGTGAACCCGCCTTCAATAAATTTTCGGCGAGGCAGGCAAAACCTCAAGTTAAGCTTCATCCGAAGAAAAAGGAACAGGCGCATTTAATCTTAGGCTTTTTGGGGCATGGCAGAGGCTATGAAGGCAGGTTTGCCGAAGCAATCCTTTCGGCAATATTGGGCGGAGGAATGAGTTCAAGACTTTTTATAGAAGTAAGGGAAAGAAGGGGCCTTGCCTATGCAGTCAAAACCTCGATTGATAGATACATAGATACCGGCTATTTGGCAACCTACGCCGGGGTTGACCCCAAGAAAATTGAAGAAGCGGTCGCTGTAATGCTGGAGCAACACTACGGAATTTCCAATTTCCAATTTCCAATTTCCAAAGAAGAATTGAAAAAAGCCAAGGAATATTTAAAAGGGCATTTTGCGTTGGCTCTGGAGGATACAAAAGAAGTAAATGATTTTACGGGCTTAAATGAGCTTTTCTTAGGCAAAGTTGAAACTCCGGAGGAAATTTTCGACAAGGTCGATAGTGTGACAATTGAGAATGTGGTGGATGCGGCAAAAAAACTTTTTCGCCCCGAGAGGCTGAATCTTGCTATAATCGGGCCATATAAAGATGGAGAAAGGTTTAGAAAGTTAATTGAATGAAAGATCGGGACTTTTTCGAGACTACTGTGGTTTTGATTAAACCGGATGGAGTAAAGCGCGGTCTGGTGGGTGAAATATTGTCCAGATTCGAGCGTGTGGGACTCACAATTGTTGCTTTGAAAATGGTTCGGATAGGTAGAGACCATGCCAAAAAGCACTATCCGGTGTCGCGTAGGGAGTGGATTAAAAATATTGGCGAGCGAGTCCTTGAAACCTATAAAGAATATGGAAGAGATCCAAGGGAGGATTTAGACACCCTTAAACCTATGGAGATAGGGAAAAAAATGGCGGGGTGGTTAGTAGATTTCTTAACAGAAGGACCTTTGGTTGCGATGCTTCTGGAGGGAGAAAATGCAATTAATACGGTAAGAAAGATTGTGGGCCATACTTTTGGAGATAAAGCTCTTCCCGGCACAATAAGGGGAGATTTCACGAACGAACGAGGATATGTGGGATTTGTTTATAAAAGGTCGACCCACAATTTAGTGCATGCCTCGGGAAACAAAGAAGAAGCGGAGTTTGAACGCAAACTGTGGTTTAAGGAAAACGAAATTTACTCCTAATAGCTTCTTTCTGGTAAAATATATACTATTGCCCCTGTAGCTCAACGGAGCGGAGACAAGGTCGAGCTCGCCTGCTTTGACAGGCGTGGGCAGACCCGTCCGGGGCGCGAAGCAAGAACTTTAATATTCTAATAGTTTGGTCCCCATAGCTCAACGGACAGAGCATCCGCGTCCTAAGCGGGTGATGCAAGTTCGATTCTTGCTGGGGACACAAGTGTCCCGCGCCCCCGAGCCTTCGGCTCTAAAGGGTAAAATGTCAGTTCAATTCTGGCCAGGGGCACCGGGGTGTAGTGAATCGGTATCACGCTACGTTCGGGACGTAGAAACACTGGGTTCAATTCCCAGCACCCCGACTCATTTCAAGCTTAAGGAGTAAAGATTGGGGAAAGAGGCGTCAGTCGCCCCTAAGTTTGTTAGAATTAAAAGTTTTCCGGGTGAGGATGAGGGATATGCATTGGGGGCAATATAACTTCCGGAATAAATTACTTGCCTATTTGTTCCGTCGTAATCCATTATAGTTATTTTTCCGTCTTCGGCTAAGATTAAGTTTTGGGAAGTTGGGAACCAGCGAAGAGCTGTGGTCGCCGGATTTATTTCTCCTTCATAAACCAAGAAATTTCTGTCTTCTTTGATATCGTAAATATAGGTATTACCTTCTTTGATGTCCCTTTCCTGTTTTTGGGTTGAGGAGCCGGGAAGGGAAGGGATGAGATTGTCTCGTAAGGTCGCAGAGCCGGAAGCAGTATAAAGAACTTTTGTTTCGTCAAACGAGAATGCGACACTTGAGGCTTTTCTGTTTAAAATATCGGCAACTTCGGGCGATAAATTTCTAAGTTGGGCCGTGAGTTTTATTTGTTTTTCTTCTTCCCACTCGGCCAAAATAGTGTTTTTACGGGAAGCCACGTTTACTCTTTGAGCCTGTGGGGTGAATGTGCCGGTATCCAGAAGAAACATTCCCTGCTTGGTGGTTAATAATATTTGTCTGTCGTTTGGCGAAAAATCCCAAATGGTATCCGTCAAATCTCCATCCGTAACTCTTCTTGGTTCTCTCACAAATCCCAACGGCAGATTGAAAGTTTCAATTACCCAAAGGCCAATGTCGTTTTGGGGAATAAAACAGGCAATTCTGGCGTAATCAAAGGAAACTTTAGGATTGACACAGCCTGAAAAAGTAATAGGGGAAAGGGAGGCAACTGTTCTAAAAAGCGAAACGTCGGCCTCGGTTACAACTTCTTTTTCTATGGTCAAACGCTTGTTCCAGCTTATAAATCCCTCTTTTTTAAGGGTAACGTCGTAGGTTCCCGGAGAAACGGAGATTGAGGCGTCGGAAGCGGTTTTGAGCTCTCCATTTATAAAAATTTGGGCGCCGGAGGGGTCGGACTTAATAACCAGAATTCCGTTTGGAGTGAATTTGAATGTTTTTGTGTCGAATCTAAAGCCCCTGGCGTAAAGAGTGGCAAGATAGCCCAAACTACCCACAATCAGGATTGTGAGCGTAATAACAAGTAGCCGTATTTTGGTCACCAATAAAGTATAGCACTCTCCCCCTTGTTGGGGTTGAAAATTGTCAATATAATGCGCCAAGATAATGCGTAAAAATATTGCAATCGATTTGGGTACCGCAAATACCCTTGTCTGGGTGGCGGGCCTGCCCGCCCTTACCATTCGCCTTTTCAGTATTTTTCATACACGGCTCATGGGGCGGGTTTGGGCGGGCTCCGCAATTGTTATATAAACATGTTACGCAAGAACATAGCGATAGATTTAGGAACCGCAAATACCCTTGTCTGGGTGGCGGGAGTTGGACTTGTGGCAAATGAGCCTACGGTGGTTGCCATTTCTTCCCATGACAATAAGGTGGTAGCAGTTGGAGAAGATGCCAAAAAGATGCTGGGGCGAACCCCAGAAAGTCTTATTGCCAGCCGGCCGATGAGGGAGGGAGTTATAGCCGATTATCAGGTAACGGAGGCCATGCTTAAATATTTTATCGGAAAAGTTCTTGGTAAGTTTACATTTTTAAAGCCCAATGTGATGGTTTGCGTGCCGGCGGGATGCACCCAAGTCGAAAGAAGAGCAGCTTTGGACGCAACTTTGGCGGCAGGCGCTGGCCGTGCCTATTTGATTGACGAGCCTTTGGCTGCGGCAATCGGGGCGCAAATTCCGGTTTCGGCCCCCTCGGGGCATATGATTGTTGATATCGGGGGAGGAGCGGCCGAGGCTGCAGTTATTTCTCTTGGGGGAGTTGTAGTTCATAAAAGTGTTCGTATTGCCGGTAATAAAATTGATGAGGCAATACAGGCTTATCTTAAAAAGAAGCATAATTTAATTGTCGGAGATACCACGGCAGAGGATGTTAAGATAAAAATCGGCTCGGCCACAAATCTTACTCAACAGGAAAAACACGAGATTTCCGGCCGCGATTTGGTTTTTGGCCTGCCCAGAAGCGTTGTGGTAACTTCCGACGACATAACCGAGGCTATGCACCCCGCTCTTATTCAGATTGTGGGAGCAGTTAAGGCAGTTTTGGAAGATACGCCTCCGGAATTGGCAGCAGATATAATAGATAAGGGGATTGTAATGAGCGGAGGAACGTCGCTTTTGAGGAATTTTGACAAATTTATGACTCAAGAGACGGGTGTGCCCGCTCATGTCGCCGAAGATGCCTTATTTTGTGTTGTACGAGGTACAGGATTAGTTCTTGAAAACATTGAGCTTTGGAAAAGAAGTGTAACCACTAAAGGATAGTATATAGTATATGGTATCTAGTATCTAGGATTTTGTATATAAAATGAGGACAAGTTTTTCAAATTCAGGCTAGAAAACGAGGCAAAAAGTTACACAAAGTGTCCACAAAGCAGAAACAGATTAGTCACTAATACTACCCATAGTAAGTGTAATCAATTTAGGTTGAACCTACCAAGAAAGGGAGAGCGGGGAATTTTTCTCCCAAAGACCCTTTCAATGTGCTTAGGGTATGCTAAAATGAGTATGGTATGGAAAAATTTCCACAAAAGGCAAGTATATCGGGCCGAAAATACGTCACTATATTGGGAGTGAGGGTGGATGGCACTGAGCTTGCCGAAGTGCTAAGCAAAATTGTCCAAAAAATTGATTCCGAAGCTAAATTCTACATAGTAACCCCCAATCCGGAAATAATTCTAAAAGCCCAGAATGACAAAAAACTGCGTGAGGCGCTTAATTCAGCCGATTTTTCGATTGCCGACGGATTTGGTTTAAAAATTGCCGAACCATCCTTACCAATTGTTCGAGGCAGGGAATTGATGGGTAATTTATGTAAAATGGCAAAGGATGCAAATTGGAAGGTATTTTTTTTGGGTGGAACTAAGGATGCTAATGCAAGGGCCATTAAGAATGCAAAACTCTTTTATAATAGTATAAACATCAAAGGTGAGGCTGGACCGACTCTTGACCCAGACGGAGAACCTATATCAGAAGTTGATACAAAGATACAATTTGACGTTCTTGACAAGATAGGTATAATACAGCCCGACATTTTGTTTGTCGGCTTCGGTTGCCCCAAACAAGAAAAGTGGGTCTACAGAAATTTCAAAAAGCTAAATGCTAAATGCATAATGGTAGTCGGGGGAGCAATCGATTATCTTGCCGGTGTTGCCAAGCTTCCACCGGCTTGGATGGAAAGCTTAGGCCTCGAATGGCTTTGGAGGCTTTTTAATGAGCCAGAAAGATTTGGACGCATCATAAATGCCGTAGTTCTTTTTCCTCTTTTGGTTTTAATATCCTCTTTTAGGCACAAAAAAGGCCATTGACAAGACCCTTTTATTATCTGAATATAAATTGAGAACAAAATAGTCTCAATAATCAAATTGTAATTATATTATGACAAAAAATCCTGCCCAAGGACGTACTTTAGGATTGTCTTTACTTATAGTAATAGGCGGGTTATTACTTTCTCCAAGGTCAGCTGACGCAGCTGGCCCAACATATTATCTTTCCGCAACTGCCGGCCCGGAAGCCAGAGAGGTTACTCTTAACTGGAGAGGACAATAGAAGAACACAGAAAAACCAGGGAAGAGCTTCTTGGATTGTTTCACGAAAAAATAGGATTAAAAAAAGATGGAAATTAAGCAAAAACCCGTTTCGGTAGGCAACAAGAACCAACACATTACATATACAAGTACTCCTTTAGAGGATTTGTCGGGATCACAAAGGGAAGCTATCGATAAAGCCGCTTTAGATAAGCTTTATGAAAAGTTATATGGAGCATCGGTATCCGACGATCCTGCGACAAGAGTTATTCAATACGTATAAGACATAAAAGAACAACACGGGGTTAATTGGCCCTTGACACTTCTAGCATCCCTTTGATATTGTCTGACTAAGAAAGTTCGAACGTAGCCTTGCAACGGTATCATTTGAGGTCAAACCATAAAATATGGATGAGACAAAAAAGAAAAAAATAAGACTTGAGGATCTTCCAGACCTTCTTACAGTTAGGGAAGTTTCAGATTTGCTTCGAGTTTCTCCCTTGACAATTAAGCGTTGGGGAAAGCGCGGTAAGCTTCCGGCAATCCGCATTAACTCCAGAGGGGATAGGCGCTACAAAAAAGAGGCAGTCCTTTGGTTGTTGGGTATGCAGGCAAAATCCGAGTAACTTCAATTTTATGAGCTCGCGGTCTTGTTGGGTTCTGTTATAATTATAGTAGAGGAGGTGACGAAAGTGTCTGCCCGGTCTCCTTGAAGATTCACTAAAATAACCTTCAAGAGATTCACTCTCTTTTAAAGTCTTCCCAAAAGAGTGAGAGTTTTTAGTTTCTAAAATTTGCGATTGTTGAAACTTCTTTATTGGAAAGAAGTAGTGACATAAGCGAAGCTTGGCCTTTTCAGGCTAAACTGGCCATTTGACATTAAAAAATAGTATAATTATCACTAAGATTCCATGCGTAGGCTATTTATCACAGCATTTTTCGTGGCAGCCCTTTTTGGCTTTTTGGCAAGGCCGTCGGATGTATTGGGACAGGGAACTCCAACCCTAAGTACAATAGGGCCCTTAGAGAAGGTTTTGAATGAGCAGACATTGGGTTCGGTTTGGCCGGCAAACCCAATAAAATATGCAATTAGATTTGCCGTTTCATCCGGAGTTCCGACTAATACAATCGTACTTTTACTTTTACTTCCCTTTACTGCTTCCATAATTGCTGCTGCAAGACATTTAATTGGACTTAGGGGATTTGGAATTTTTCTACCAGCCGCACTTTCCGTAGTTTTTGTGGCAACAGGTCCGATTTTGGGAATTCTCCTCTTTTTATTAATTGTGACAACTTCTACGTCGGTTAGAATTCTTCTTAGAAAATTAAAAATCAGACTTCAGTATTTGCCCCGAATGGCTTTAATCTTGTGGTTTGTGGCACTGGCGGTTTTGGGACTTTTGTTTTTAGCCCCCCTAATACAGAATTCGGAAGTGGCCAATGTTTCAATATTTGCCGTTCTTATAATGGCGCTTTTAGCCGAGGACTTTACCAGAGTCCAGCTTGGGAAAAGCGTCAAAACAGCAGTTAGTTTGACAGCAGAAACTTTAATTCTTTCTTTAGTTTCTTACATTTTTCTGACGGTGAAGTTTTTTCAGGAGTTTGCCCTTTTAAATCCTGAAATTTTATTAACCGGCGTCTTTGTCTTTGACTTTATCCTAGGGAAATATATTGGTTTAAGACTTCTTGAACTCTATCGTTTTAGAAAGTTAATTACAACTTAATTAAAAGTTAGAAATTTAAAATTATGAAATTGTCCTCAATATTAGGACTTAATGCCAGAAATCAGCTCTTTTCTTATAACTATAATACCCTTGGTAGCAAAAAAATTGCGGATTCCAAGATTCAAACAGCCAGAGTTTTGAGGAAAGCGGATGTTCCGACTCCTTCGATACTTGCCAAGTTCAAAATTCCGCAAGATATTTTAAATTTTGACTGGAATAGTCTTCCATCTAGTTTTGCTCTTAAGCCCAGCCGTGGATTGGGAGGAGAGGGAATAATTGTTGTCAAAAGACGGGCGAGGATTGGTAAGGGATGGATTTCTGTTCAGAAAGAAAGGGTGACAATTGAGGATTTGAAACTTCATATATTGGATATTCTCGAAGGAGCATACAGTATGGGTAATGAACCCGACGTTGCCTTTATTCAGGAGTATGTAGGCAGGCACAAAGCATTTAGGAAGTATGCGTATCGCGGAACTCCGGATATTAGAATTATAGTTTTTAATAAAGTTCCGATTATGGCTATGCTAAGGCTTCCAACCCGCGAATCGCAGGGTAGGGCAAATCTCCATCAGGGTGCAGTCGGAGTTGGGGTTGATATAGCGACGGGAATAACTACAAAGGCTATTTGGCATGGTGAGCAAATAGTGTATAAACCCGGGACAGAAAGGAAACTTCGAGGAATAAAAATACCCGATTGGACGAAAATTTTGGAAACAGCAGTAAAGACTCAAATAGCATCGGGGCTTGGATATCTGGGGGTTGATATAGTTCTTCATCCGGATGCGGGGCCGCAGGTTTTGGAAATTAACGCCCAACCCGGCCTTCAAATACAACTTGCTAATATGGCGGGGCTTAAAAAACGCCTCGAGAGGGTTGAGGATTTGGAAGTCCGCGATGCAGAACACGGTGTAAAAATAGCCAAGGCCCTTTTTGCTGAAAGGTTTGCGGATAGAGTTGCTGCTGAAGAAGGTATTAAAACTGTAAACATTTGGGAAAATGCCAAGGTTGTATCGGGCGATGGAAGAAAAATTGACGTGAACGCAAAAATCGATACTGGAGCTTGGAGGACATCTATTGACAAAACTTTGGCTGAAAAGTTAGGGATTTTGACGGGTAGCAATATTTTATGGACAAAGACGGTAAAAAGTTCTTTGGGTCGTGAGACAAGGCCGGTCGTGGCTTTGTCTTTTTATCTTGCTGGAAGAAAAATAAAAACTATTGCATCCGTTGCAAATAGGAGTAATCTTAAGACCCCGCTTATTATTGGAAGACGAGACCTGTCGGGATTTTTAGTAAAAACTTTAGAAAATTAAAAATGAAAAAACTATTAATATTGGTTGATTCCAAAGGCCCGAAAAAAGAAAAGTTTGTTAATCTCATTTCGCAAAGACTCAACAATAATGTCAAGGTAGTCAAGGCCTATTTTTCCGACTTAACAGTTGAAATTGATGGAAAAAATATATCAGTAACTATTGACAATGAGGATATTAGAACTTTCGATTTAGTCTATTTTAGACGGGTTGGAAACAGGTTTTTTTCTTTGGCGGGGACTCTTGCAATTTGTCTAAATCAGCTAAAAATTCCCTTTTTTGATACCACATTCGCTGAAGTGGGTCCAGATGAGGATAAACTTACAAATTTGACAAGACTTGTCTTGGTAGGCCTTCCCATAATCCCTACATTTTTTTGCTGGCATACAAAAATTGATGAATATAAAGATTATATTATTAAAAAATTCGGCCTGCCTTTAGTTGCAAAATGGTTGGCTTCCCATAGAGGTCTAGGAGTCAGTCTTATAAGAAGTGCAAAAGATTTTGACTTACTCCAAAAAGAAGGAGAAAGTAAAAACTTTCTTTTCCAAAAATATTTAGAAAATGATGAAGAATATAGACTTCTGGTTTTGAAAAATGAAGTAGCGGTTACCGAGGAAAAAATAAGGACAGATCCAAATGAATTTAGAAGCAATGTTGCACTAGGGGCAAGGGAAGAATTTATCAATGTTGACAAAATTCCCCAGGCTATGAAGGATATTGCAGTTATGGGTGCGCAAACTCTCAAAATCCAAACTGCGGGAGTTGATATTTTGGTAGATAAATCGGGTAAGACTTGGCTATTGGAAATCAACCGAGGTCCCGGTCTTACCTATGATACAAAGATTTCTCCCGAGATAGATAAAATCTCTGATTTCTTCAAAAGGGAATTGGGAATTAAATGATTAGATTTGGCATTTGCTTTTCCGGAGATTTTAAGGGTACGAACCCATTGGGCGATATTGGAAGAAAACTTCCGGTGTACCTTCGTCTTTTGGAATTTTGCCAAAGGCAAAACTGGGAAGTTTATGTGACAACCCGCAAAACTTATGAAAAGGAAGGAGTTTTTAACGGAGCTTGGCTCTTTAGTTCTTCTGACGGCAAGTTTGTGCAAGTTCCCGAGAAGATTAAAATTGATATTGTTTACGATAGGACCGGCGGGGTACTATTTCCTCCCCAAGGCGATAGTTTAAGAGTGGTTAATGTGCGCAAGTTTAAGATTCTTTGTTGGGATAAATGGGCGGCTTACAAAGAAACAGGAAAATATATGCCCACGACCTTTTGGGTTGGGGGAAAAGAGAACTTAAAAGCCGTACTCCAGAAGGTTGGGAGCGCCAAAGTAGTTTTAAAGCCCTTTAACGGACTTAAAGGAATTGGAATTTTTATAGGAGAAGCTAAAGCGGCCTATCGTTTTGATTTTGCTAAAAGAAAGTATATTGCCCAGGAATTTATCGATACATCAGGTGGGATTGAAAATATTGTCAAAGGTTTCCACGATCTTCGGGTCGCCATAGTAAACGGCAAACCGGTTTGGTGCCATGTGCGTACTCCTAAAGAAGGAAGCTTAAAAGCAAACGTGGCAGAGGGCGGAACTTTGACCGAAGTTGACTATAAGAAAGTTCCTGACGCAATTAAAAAAATTGTAGATGAAATTAGCAAAGACTTTTATCTTAAATACGATAATCCGGCTTACAGCCTTGATTTCGGAATGGAAAAAGGCAAACCATTTATTTTTGAAATAAATGACCAGATAGGTTTTCCGCTTCCTAATGCAAAAGGGAAAGATAACTTTTTAAATGAACTTATCAATAATTTTGAAAGTAAAATTACTTAAGTTCCACTGTTGCGCCGGCTGCTTTTAATTTCTCTTCCGCGCTTTTTGCATCTTCGGCTTTTGCGTCTTTCAAGATTTCTGCAGGAGTTGCCTCGGTCATACCCTTTGCATCCATAAGAGTCAGATTTTGATTGATTTCGCGTAAAGCCTTAATGACGGCAATTTTATTTGCTCCTGCATTGGTCATGATAACTGTTTGATTAGCTCCGCCCGCACTTTGTTCGCCAGCGGCTGGTGTTTCGCCTTGAGCCGGAGCGGCCGCTGCCGCAACAGGCGCAACTGCACTAACCCCAAGTTTCTCCTGAAGAGTTGAAACCAACTCCGAAAGTTCCAAAACAGAAAGCTCCGATATCAGGTCTACCAATTTGGATATTTTGTCAGATTTTTTTTCTGTCTTCTCTGTCATATTTATCACCTCCTTAAAATTTTTAATTTCTAATTTACAATTCTCAATGAATTTTCAATGTTTAAATGTTTCAATGTAAATTCAATAAAAATTAAAAATTGTAAATTGAAAATTAACCTTTTGATTTTTGGTTTAATATATAAACCAACTTCTGCATATTTCCCGATAAAGTTTGGACAAGACCATAATTAGGAGCCATCAGTACTCCGAGTAATTGCCCTAAAAGAGCATCTTTGGAAGGAAGGGAAGAAAGTTTTGCTAAAGCCTCACTGTTTTGAAAATTTCCTTCGACAACTCCGACTTTAAATTGCGGGACTTCAAACTCTTTGGCAAATTTACCTAAAATACCAACGGGGGCGAGCGCATCCTCTTTTGCAATTACGAGAGCTGTTTGGCCTGAAAGAACAGTATCTGTTAAAACTTCTTTATCGATATCAGCTGCCTCTCCGGCGCGTTTTAAAAGCGTATTTTTAACAACCAGCATGCTTGCGCCAACTTCGGCGAGCCTTCGTTTTAATTCCTGCTGGGCCTTAACCGTAAGACCCGCGTAGTTAATAAGGACGACCAATTTTGCCGACTTTAATTCTTCGGTGAGGTTTTCTACAAAGAAGATTTTTTCTTGCTTTTTCATATTCCTCGACACGACTTACATTGTAATCAATGCGTGCTGTCTTAGGACAAAGATATTATACTAAAAAATTCGCTTTTTACAACCCCAACTTATTTTTGAAGAAATCAACGGTTTTATCGACTTTATTCTTGATTCCGGAGTACCATTTTTCAGAAGGATTGGTCAGAGGAGGTGTCTCTGATATGGGCTTAGGTACTGTTGACAACCTGCCTCCATATATCCCCTCCATCTGTTTTTGTGCTTCTCCTCCTGGTTCTGCTCTTTGTTCCATAATGGATTTGGGGGTTGAAGGAGGCTTAGGGGTTGCTGCTGCTATTTCATTGTTCCAAGTCTCACCGGCTTCATCAAGTTCTTTTTGTTCTTGAGTGTCGGGTTGGGTGCCCGTAAGATTAGGGCCGGCAGCTGCGCGGGCCTTGCTGGCTTTAGTAAGCTCTGCAAGTTTCTGTTCCCTTTCTTCGGGGTTCATTTCAGATAATGACCTGTCTGCCATATTTATATATTAACATTTTTAGACTTGGATTTTAACTGACGGGCCCATGGTGGCTTTGGCGTAGGCTTTGAGAATTTGCTTCGACCCCGAAAGTGCATTAAATATTGCATCTGCATTTTTAATTAATTCTTCATCTTTTTGACTAACCTTTCCGACAACCGTATGAATTAAAGGCGCTTCCTTTTCAGTTTTTAAACTTAGACTGTCTGCTGAAAACTTCCCAACGTCTTTTTCGTTTTTTATGAGAGTTCCGTTTTTAGGGTTGGGCATTAAGCCCTTGGGGCCTAAGGTTTTTGCAAAAGGAACCAGTTTTGGCATCATGTCAGCCGTTGCCAAAAGTACGTCAAAATCAATTTTTCCGGCTTTAAGTTTTTTGAGGGTTTCCTCATTGGCAATTTCTATTTTTTTAGTTTTACCCGCAGAATAGGGAAGTGTGAGGCTTGCCGAAGTTCCTGTTTTTTTGACAACCAAGTGAAGCTCAACGCTGCCGTCAAAGGCAGAATATGAAGTTTCTTTAACCAATTTTACGGCATCCTTTATGGGGTATAGTTTATTTTTGTCGACCTTTGCCAAGCTTTCTTGGTATTTTTTCGAGCGAATCCTTTCGACTCGCTTCACTCGCTCAGGACCTTCGGCTTTTTCAACTTCCGCAATAGGGGCTTCTTCAGTTGGAGCTGCCTCTACAACTTTAATTCTTTGTCCGCCCTTAAGACCGGCAATATGAACCCGTTCTTGCCTCGCCGTAGCCTTAGCGGAGGCGGGTCTGGCTTTTTTAGATTTTTCTTCGAGCGGTTCCCCGACAAAGGCTGTTTTAGTTTTTCCCATAATAATTAGTAACTAGTCACTAGTATCTAGTTGCTAGTGTCTATTTTAACCCCCATACTTCTTGCTGTTCCTTCAACTATTTTTTTTGCCGCGTCTAAATCTTTGGTGTTTAAATCGTCCATTTTATCTTTGGCAATTTCCTCAACTTGAGCCTTGGTTAGTGTTCCTACGATATCACGGGGAGTAGTTCCTGAACCTTTCTCAAGCCCAAGAGCCTTTTTAATCATTGCGGAAACCGGGGCTTTTTTGATTTCGAAATCAAAGGTTCTGTCTTCGTAAATTGTGATAACAGCCGGAACAACGTTGCCTTTCATTGCCGCAGTTTTTTCGTTGTAGGCTTTGACGAAGTCCATAATGGCGATTCCATGAGGACCGAGTGCTGTGCCAACAGGCGGAGCCGGAGTTGCTGCTCCCGCTTGAAGATTAATCTTTATGATTGTCTTTACTTTTTTAGCTGCCATATATTTCGTCCCGATTTAATCGGGACTTCCTCCTAAGTTTATTTCTTATCTGGAGGTGTTGTTGCTGGTGGCCCTTTTGGTTTTCTAATTCTATCAAAGTATTTTTGGATGCCCTGTATAGTTTCTAGGAATTTCTCTTTAGTGGTTCCGCCAAGGGCCTGGGCTATTCCATGAGCCTCTTTATCTACTTCTTCCAGTTGTTGCTTACCTATTCTATCTGCTTCAGAGTTATTTTCTGCCATGAAAATATTTAATCATTTTTAGGTTTGAAAGTCAAACTTTTTGAATCTGCAAAAAGTCCAGTTCAACCGGCGTTTCCCGGCCGAAAATTGAAACCAATACCTTAACTTTCCCTTTTTCCTCATCCATTTCGTGAATTGTTCCCAAGAAATCCGCAAAGGGTCCGTCGGTAATTTTGACGGCTTCGCCAACCGAAAACTTGGTTTTAAATCTAGGCGCCGGAGCCGAAATGAACTTTTGAATATTGGCAACTTCACTTTCCATAAGGGGAGTAGGTTTATTTGCCGCTCCTACAAAGCCGGTAATTCCGGGTGTGGTTCTTACTGCCAGCCAAGTCGGGTCATCAAGAATCATTTTTACAAGTAGATATCCCGGGAAGATTTTTTCCTTGACTGTTGATTTTTTGCCTCCGCGAATTACAACTCTGTCTTGGGTTGGAACCAGAAGTTCAAAGATTTTTCCGGTTAGACCCATTGTCTCCACTCTTTGGCGAAGAGTTTCGGAAACCCTGACCTCGTGTCCCGAAGCTGTATGGACTACATACCATTTGGCTTCCGGGTTGTCGGTTTTTCCAATGACAATATGGCCCGGAATTTTTTTACTGCCAACTCCGCGCTCTGTAACTGAACTGGTTTGATTTGTATCCATAATTATCTGGTGACTAATACTTCAAGCAGCTTGGTAAAAACAAAATCCAGGCCTCCGACATATGCGCCCACAATTATTGAAATGGCAAAAACTACCAAAGTAAGTCTTATTACTTCTTCACGCTTGGGCCAAACTACTTTTCCAACTTCAACCCTGACGTCTTTTAAGTAACTAATTATGTTCCCCACGAAATGAAATTTTATCACGAAGCCGTGTTATAATCCAATTCCCACGATGAATCGCTGTGATTTTTCATACGAAAAGAAGCTTTGGAAAAAGTACAAAGTTGTTGCCGGAGTTGATGAAGTAGGCCGGGGTTGCTTTGCCGGCCCAGTTGTTGCCGGTTGCGTCGTTTTCCCCCGAGATACCAAATACAAGATACCAGATACCATTTCTATTGATGATTCAAAAAAACTTAGACCGAGAGAACGTGAGACAAGTGCCCGGTGGATTAAGAAAAATGCGCTGGCCTATGGAATTGGGGAGGCGTCCACGGCCTTGATTAATAGAAAAGGTATAAAGAAGGCTTCGGAAGTGGCATTTAGAAAAGCCATCAAAGCTGTGAATTTAAAATTGCACTTTGTGCTAATCGATGCTTTTTATATCCCCTATGTCAAAGGACTACGAAGGAAAAATCAGAAGGCAATAATAAACGGAGATGAAAAATCAATCTCAATTGCAGCAGCCTCAATTATTGCCAAAGTTTATAGAGATAAACTTATGACTCATTTAAGTAAAGAGTCTAAGTATAAAAATTACGGGTGGGGAAGGAATAAAGGCTATGGAACCCGCGAGCACCAAGGGGCAATCAAAAAATACGGCATAACCAGATATCACAGAAAACAATTTGTCGAGACCTATTTAGGAAACCACTGATATAGTTCATCTTCTTGTTTAATTCCGATAAAATGTTATCGTAAAAAATATGCTAACCAGTAATGACCTCCAAAAAATATCAGCAATAGTAAAAAAAGAAACTGTACTGATAGTAAAAAAAGAAACTACGATAATAGTTAGAAAAGAAACTGTTCCCATAATAAAATCTATTAGAAAACTTGAAAGAAAAA
>Ga0209210_1000831_pt1 | contig 29149 bp, 55 predicted proteins | sample RifGroA1_FD_183991 | JGI IMG/M metagenome (GOLD analysis project Ga0209210, IMG submission 183991) | Contaminated groundwater microbial communities from Rifle, Colorado, USA - Rifle Groundwater A1 (SPAdes) (version 2) | ecosystem: Environmental > Aquatic > Deep subsurface > Groundwater >...
CGCGGGGGTGGTCGTGGGCGTCGCCCTGTCCGTCGCCGGGTGGGCGGGGTGGCGGTTCGGCATCAGCCGGGTGGTCAACAAGTTCATGAGGAGGACGTCATGAGTCTCGAGGAGCTGGGGGCCGACGACGGCCTCCTCCGCAAGGGAAGCAAGGGCGAGCGGGTCCGCGAGGTCCAGCGCGCCCTCAACGCCAAGGGCTACGCGCTCGACGCCGACGGCGACTACGGCAGGAAGACGGAGGCCGCCGTCAGGAAGTTCCAGCAGGAGGGCAGGCTCAAGAAGGTCGACGGGGTCGTCGGCCCGGAGACTCTGGCGGCGCTCGGCCTCTCCGCCATGCAGGTCACGTTCACCGACGAGGAGGCCGGCGTGGTGACGGCGCGCCGCCCCGGCGAGCTCATGGACCCGTACGCGTCGGACGGCAAGGCCGCCGCGCTCAAGGCGGCGGGCGCCGGCAGCACGGCCTTCGCGACCTGCGGCGCCGCCGCGGCGTCGTGGGAGCAGGGCCTCGCGGCGGTCGTCGTCGCCGGCGTCGCGCTGGCGACCCTCTACGTCGTCGCCCGCCTCCGGGCGCGGAAGGAGAAGGTGTCGTGAGCCTCCACGAGATCGGCGCCGTCGACTACGGCGCGGCCCTGGCCGCCGCCGGCGACCTCGCCGGCCGGGCGATCACCGACTACCAGAAGGGGCAGGCGGAGGAGGCGGCCAGGAAGGCGGCCACCGCCGCCGAGGAGAGGAAGCTCGCCGAGGCGGTCGCGGCCGACCAGGCGTGGGTGCTCGCCGAGGCGGCGGCGCGGACCTCCGCGGCCACGGCGGAAGCGGCGCCGGCCAGCCTCAGGAAGGCGGCCGGCGCGAAGGCGGCCGCCGACGCGAAGGCGGCGGACCTCGCCGCGACGCGGCAGGCCAGGGCCGGGGCCGGGCTCGCGCCGTCGGTCGTCGACCGCCGCGTCCAGGCCGCCGAGGCCGGCTTCGCCGACGCGACCGCGAAGCTCCAGGCGAGGCCGGACGACGGCTACACCCAGAAGCTCGTCGAGGCGTGGGAGAAGGCCGTCGTCAAGGCGCAGAACGTCCAGGTCATCAAAAGGAGCGACGCCGCGCCGGCGTCGGCCGGCGGCAACGCCCTCGAGCTCCTGGGCCGGCCCGTCGTCGGCCCGGTGAAGGTGTGGCACGTCGGCGCGGCGGTCGGCGGCGGGGGCGTCCTCTGGCTCGTCGTCCGGAAGCTCCTGCGGCGGGAGGTGACGCCGTGAGCTTCCGCGACGACATGGAGGACGAGGGCCCGCAGGAGGGCGACTGGGTCACCGACGACCACCACACCTTCCGCGAGCACGACGGGCGCGGCGTCTTCCACGTTGACCTGGAAAGTGACATGTGGAAGCAGATCGAGGCGGAGATGGCCGCGAGGAGGTTTTGGCCGAACGTCTGGTTCGTCTCCGACCACGGGAACGCTCGCGTCATGACGCCTCCGCGGCGGCGTCGGGGGCGGCGATGACCTTGGAGCTCCTCGGCGCCGACGCCGTCGGCCGAAGCCCCGGCTCCCCCGCGCGCAGCATGCGCCTGCGACGCCGACAACTCCGGCGCGGCGGCGGCCCGCCCGACAAGCCGCCGCCCGACAAGCCGCCGCCCGACAAGCCGCCGCCCGACAAGCCGCCGCCCGACAAGCCGCCGCCCGACGAGCCGCCGGCGTGGTACGACAAGCCGCCGGCGTGGTACGATGAGCAGCCGCCGCCGCGGTACGACGAGCCGCCGCCGCGGTACGACGAGCCGCCGGCGTCGTACGGGCCGCAGGAGAGCGCCGAGGAGGAGGGAGGGGGCGTCGTCGACGAGGACGCCCGGGCGGTCCTCATGGAGGCGCTCGCCGCGGTCGACAGGCTCGTCGCCGAGTCGGGGAGGCGGGGGAGGAGGAGGGCGCGCCCCGCGGAGAGCGACGAGGGCGGCGACGAGGGCGGCGACGAGGGCGGCGACCTCGAGGTGCTCGGGGCGGGGCCGCGCGACCTCAAGCGCGGCGACGGGGGCGACGACGTCAGGGACCTCCAGCGCCGGCTCGTCGCCGCGGGGTTCCCCGTCGGGGAGGCCGGGGCGGACGGCGACTTCGGCGCAGGCACCGAGGCGGCCGTCAGGGCGTACCAGGCCGGGGCGGGGCTCCCCGTCACCGGGGTCGTCGACCTCAGGACGGACGCGGCGCTCTGGGTTGCCGCCGGCGCGGGCGACGCGGACGCCGCGGCCCGGGCGAGGGCGCCCGCCGAGGTCTCCGCGACGAGGAGGGCCGCCGGGGTAGCGCTCCCGGTCCTGGGCGGGCTCGGCGCCGGGACGATCGCGCTCGCCCTCCTCTGGGACCGCAACCGGCTCCTCGGCGGCGTCCTGGGGGCGGCGGCGGGCGTCGGCGGCGGGCTCGCCCTCAGGGCCGCCGCGGCCCCGAGGGCGGGTGCGGCCGTGGTCGGCGGCGAGCTCAAGGCGCGGACGAGGCCGTCGCTGCTACGCCGCCTCTTCGGGGCGAAGTCGGAGACGATCTCGAACCCGACGAAGGTCATCGTCGCCGTCAAGGGCTCGCCGCGGTCGGTCGTGTTCGCGACGCCGGCCGCGACGCCGGCCGGGACCGACGACGTCGCGAGCGTCAAGACGGTCGGCGGCGAGCGCTGGGTGCCGGCGTACAGCAAGACGACGCACAACTACAACAACCCGAGGAAGGTCGTCGTCAAGGCCAACGGCGCGGCCATGACGTTCGACGACGTCCGCGACGTCCAGGTCTTCGGCGGGGTGGTCTTCGCGAGCGACTACGAGGAGGTCAGGTGAGGGACCTCGACATGCTCGGGGCGGACCTCCAGCGGCCTCCGGCGCCGGCCTGGCGGAAGGCGGCGGTGGCGGCCGCCGGCGCCGTCGCCGGCGCCCTCCTGTGGCGGCGCCACCGCGTCCTCGGCTTCCTCGGCGGCGGCGCCTTGGCCGGCAACGCCTACGCCGTCGCCACCAGCGAGAGGAGCTTGACGTCGGCGACGCGGCGGCTCGGGCAGCACGTCATGGCGACCGTCGGGGCGCTCTCCTTGCCGTCGCATCCAGCCCTCGGGTACGTCGGCGGCGTCGTCGCCGGGTCGATCCTCCTCAATGGCGACGACGGGTACGGCCTAGCCGTCGTCCGCGACGCGGTCGCGAAGGCGACGGCGAGGGCCGGGTCGCCGGCACCTCTCGCGCTGCCGCCGGCGGGTGCGTAGCCGTGCGCGTGGAAGCGGAGGTCCTCGACGGCGAGTCGGACGAGCTCGCCGGCGACCTCGAGCTCCTAGGCGTCGACTGCGTCGGCGTCAACTGGGGCAAGACCATGTTCGACGTCGGGAAGAGGGGGCTCTCGGCGACCGGCGCGGTCCTCAACAAGTTCTACCCGGGCGCCGGCACGATCGTCGACAAGGGCGGCAGCTTGCTCATGGACAAGGGCAAGGACAAGTGGGCACCGAAGCCCGCGACGCCCGCGACGCCCGCGACGCCCGCGACGCCCGCGACGCCCGCGACGCCCGCGACGCCCGCGGACCTCGCCGCGGCGGAGAGGAGGAGCCTCGAGGCCGGGAGGGACGCCGCGGAGGCGCGGGCGCGGACGGCGAAGCTGGTCGCCCTTGGCGTCGGCGGCGCCGCGGTCGTCGGGGTCGGGGCCATCATCCTCGGAAAGGTGCTGCGATGACGCTCGAGATGCTGGGCGCTGACTTCGTTGGCGGCGGAGGTGGTGGACACCACGGCCACCACGGCGGGGGAGGTGGTTTCCGCTACCCCGGCGTGATGCCGGTCTACCCTTGGTGGGCGACGGGGCCGTTCGCGCAGGAGGTCGTCGAGATCGAGGACGAGGTGACGCAGGCCGACCTCGACGCCGCGACCGATTCGGTCGCCGACGAGCTGGCCGAGCGCGTCGCGGAGAAGCTCAAGACGAAGGTGAGGGGCGACCTCGAGATGCTCGGGGCCGACGTCGGCGACCCGGCGTTCGTGAGCGCCGCCGTCAAGGACTTCGAGGCGCAGCTCGGGGCGACGCCGGTGACGTTCGAGGTCGCTCGGCGGGTCGCGGCGAGGGCGCTCGCCATGACGGACGAGGCCGAGAAGGCCGCCAAGGCCAACGCAAGCTCCCTCGTCGGGCCGGCGATGTGGGAGCTGCCGCGCGGGCACCTCCGGTGGCACGCGGACGCGGTCGCGAAGGAGCTCGCCGGGCGCGACCCGAACGCGACCCCGTACGAGCGCGCGGCCGACCTCAAGAAGTGGGCCGCCGCGGCGTACCGCACGCTCATGACGACCGTCCAGTCCGACGCCATCACGGAGCGCATCCGGACGGAGCTCTGGTCCGACCTCGCCTCGGCGGTCGCCGCCATCCCAGCTAGCGCCGTCGAGCAGATCCGCAAGATCCCGGGGGCGATCGTCGAGGGCGCGACCGGGCTGCCGCTCTGGGCGTGGACGCTCATCGTCGTCGGCGGAGTTGGGCTCGTCGGCTTCGCCGCCTACAAGGTCCTGCTGGCCGCCGCGCCGTCCGCCGGGGCGGCGCTCGCCGGCAGGCTCGGGAGGTAGCGCCGTGGCGAAGGACTACTCAGACGACCAGACGTTCGAGCGCGGTGACGTCGCCCGGTTCGAGGGCGCATACTGGCAGTGCTCACACGACCCCGCCGGCTACCCGCCGGAGGAGAGGACCCCGTGGGCGTACCCCGCCGGCCCCTGGCGGCCGCTCGGCGTCACGGTCGACGGCGTCGGTGACCTCGAAGAGTTCGGGGCGGAGGAGGGCTAGGTCGTGCGCACCTTCCACGTCGCCGTCCAGTCGGCCGACGAGGCCGCGGCGGCCGACGCGCTCAGGTCGGCCGGGTGGTTGCCCCGCTATGGGCGAGACGGCGACATGTCGTTCAAGGCCGACGCGCACCTCGCCGAGGTGCGGGCCGTCCTCGCGTTCGCCGACGTCAACCACGCCCTCGTTTGGGCGACCGGCGGCCGCAGGTGAGCTTCGCCGCCAAGATGCTCGGCCTGGCCGGGGCCGCGGGTTTCGGGGCGGCCGCCTGGCTCCTCTGGTTGCGCCAGGACGAGGGCGAGCCGGCGGCCCCGGTCGCGATGCCGGACCTGCCGGCAGGCGTCCCGGCAGGGTCCTCAGGCATCACGGCCGCGGGTGGCAGGAAGGGGAGCACGGCCGAGGCGGACGCCAACGAGGTCGAGGCGCTTAAGCGCGTCATCGCCAGCGAGGCGGGGTCGGGCACGGACGCGGAGAGACGCGGCGTCGCCTGGACGGTGCGCAACCGCTTCCGCGGCAAGAGCATTTACGCCAAGGAGTTCCCGTGGCGGGCTCAGAAGGGTGCCGACCCGCCGTTCTCGTCGGCGCGGCCGGGGACGGCCGCCGACGAGGCCCTCGCGCGCGAGGTCCTGGCCGCCGACCAGTCCCAGGACCCCACCTACGGCGCGACGGCCTTCTTCGAGCCGCGCATGCAGGACGCGTTCTGCAAGGCCGGCGCGGCGGCCCGGGCCGGCGCGACCGGCAGCATGACCGTCGACGGCGTCCGGATGACCGACGTCACCCGGTTCAAGGCCTACCGCAAGGACGCCGACGAGATCCGGGCGAGCTGGGGGAGGTCCGACGCCTGCCTGGCCGTCGCCGGGCGGTTCGAGCTGTGGGGGCGGAAGGAGAAGCTGGCGCGGTTGCCCGGCGGCGCGCCGGTCGTCATGGCCGGTGACCTCGAGCTCATGGGGGCGGCGGCGTGAGCGAGCCTGCCCTCAAGAAAGGCGACCGCGTGGTCGACGACCTGGGCCGCGTCGGGCGGGTCGTCCGCGTCGACAAGGCGGGCCGCCTCGTCGTCGCCTTCCAGGACCCCGACGGCGGGGAGACCTGGGCCTTCGGGGCGGCGCCGAGCGACCTCGAGCGGGTTCCCGCTCCGGCCCGCGGGACCTAGGAGCGATCCGTGGCGCGACCGCACCTCATCGGGGGCACCCCGCTCCTCGGCTTCATGACCGCCTTCAAGGCCGCCTCCAGGCGGTGCCCGTGCTGCGGCCGGGTCCTCGAGGCAGCGCGGCCGGCGCCAGCGCCGTCGGCGCCCACCGTCGAGGTCGGCGACCTCGAGCTCCTCGGCGCCGTCCGATGATCTTCGACGGCAAGTTCCGGTCGACCGGGATGGTCAGCGGCCCGCCGCCGGCCGGCGGGCTCCTGCCCGGGCAGGCGCTGTCGGTGCAGGCGGCGGCGTCGACGGCGCGCGCTTTCACAGCCCGCGTGCGGCGCGGCGCGCTGCGCGCATCACCCGCGTCGCTGCTCGCGCCGTACTTCACGCCGGGCGCGAAGCTCCACGTCGGGTGCGGGCCCAAGAAGCTCGCCGGGTGGCTCAACACCGACGCCGCCCCCGGCGTCGGCCCGGATGGCGTCGTCGACCTGCACAACCTCAAGCTGCCGGCGGAAACGTTCGCCGTGATCTACGGCTGCCACGTGCTTGAGCACTGCTGGACCGAGGACACGCTCGCCATCTTGGTAGGGCTCCGTCGCGCGCTGCGCCCAGGTGGGACGCTCCGCCTCTCGGTGCCGGACCTCAGGCTCGTCGTGCGAAACTGCATCGACTCGCACGTCTACGGTGACGAGCGCTCGGCCCTCTCCGTGCTGTACGGCGGCAGTTTCAGTCGAGCGACAGGATCGCTTGACCTGCACCGACAAGCCTTTTGGCGCGAGCGTCTCGAGCAGCTCATGGTCAAGGCGGGGCTCGTCAACGTCCGCGAGTGGGGTCCTGGCCAGTACCCTGAGATCGACGCGGCCAGGGACTACGCGACGTGGCCGCGCGGCCCGGACGGCCGCAGCGCGATAAGCCTCAACCTCGAGGCGGACCGGCCGCTCGGGTCGTCGCACGTCTCCACCGCGGTCGCGGCGGCCAGGTCGTCGGCGGGCAGCAAGGTCGTCTCCGTCCTCATGGCGGTTGGGCCGGTCTCTCGGTGGTTGGAGGAGGCGGCCTGGTCCGTCCTCGAGCAGTCGTTGCCAAACGGCTGGCGCGTGGAGCTGCTGGTCGGCGTCGACGGCTGCCAGGGTAGCCTGGACGTCGCTGTGAGGATCCGCGACCCGCGGGTGGCGATCTTCACCTCGAAGGTGCCGCTCGGGACGTACGTGATGGCGAACGCCCTGCTGGCTCACGCGCACGGTGAGCTCGTCGGGCGGTGCGACGCCGACGACGTGACGCGGCCCGGCCGGCTGCGCGCCATCGTCGAGGCGGCCGAGGCGGGGGCCGCCGCGGTCAACACGCACTTCTCGTTGGCCGACGCGAACCTCCACGAGATCCGCGTGTGCGGCTACCCGGTGGACGGGGCGTGGTTCTTCAAAACCTCGCTGATGGCGATGCTTGGCGGGTGGCAGCCGTGGCCGTGCGGGGCGGACAGCGAGATCTTGAGTCGCGTGCGCGCCTTGAAAGCCAAGATCGGCGTCGTGCCGCGCGACCTGTACATCTACCGCCGTCACGGCTCGCAGTTGACGGAGGGTTCCGGCACGGGGGCGGACTCGCTGGTCAGGGCCAAAGCTCGGCGAGCTATAGCTGAAGCTGAGAGGCGCTTCTCCGCAGGTGAGGTTCCGGCTCCGCTCCGAGTTAACGCCGCGCCGGTCTCGCGCGTGGCGGTGCCGGTTCCCGCGGCGGGTCATGTGGTGGACGTGTCCGTCCTCCTCGGGACGGTCGGTCGGTCGGAGATGCTTCGCGCGTGTGTCGACAGCGTGAGGGCGAGCCTCTCCGGCGCCGGCTTCAGCTACGAAGTCGTGGTCGCCTACGGTGGCGAGGACGACCCGTCGCTCCCGTGGATGTGGGAGCAACCCGACCTGGTGCTGGTCGCCGGCGGCGTCGGCGGGGCGATCCCGGCCTTCAACAAGGCCTACACCGCGAGTCACGGGCGGTACGTCTGCCAGCTCAACGACGACCTGCTGGTGGTCGGTGACGCGATCCCGCGCGCGCTGCGGCACATGGAGGCTGACTATGACTGCGCGGGCGTCGTCTTCAAGTCCGACCGCGGCGACGGCGCGGGTCTCAGACACATCCGCTTCAAGGGCGGCGAGCTGCACCCGAACCAGGTGGTCGCGCGCCGTGAGACGTGCGAGGCGGTGGTTGAGCGGATCGGGGCGTTCTGGGGTGACGCGGCCCACAGGACCCACAAGACCTACGGCGGCGACAGCGCCTTCGGGGTCGTGTGCCACCACCTCGGGCTCCGACTCGACAGCGTCGACGGCGTCGAGTGTCTCGATCGTCGCGACGAGGCGGACGACTCCCTGCGAGCGGGTAACCAGGTCGGCAGGGCCAGCCACGAGGTGGCGTGGAACGCGGCCTACCTTCCGCTGCTCGCGTCGCGCCACGTCGCGGGGTCGGCCGAGTGGCCACGCCTCTACGTGCCGCGCCCGGGAGCCCCGCCGCGCAGGTCGCCGGTAGCGGCCGGTCCGCCGCTGCGCGTCTTCCACCTCGCCATACCGCTCGACCGCCCGAACGCGCTGGAGCAAGCGCTCGCGAAAGTCGGGTCGTACGCGTTCGCCGACTGGTCCGGCCGCGAGCGCGAGGCGATCGCCGCCGCGCGGGCGCACCAGCCTGACGTCGTGTGGGCGCAGGTGCAGTCCGGCGCATGGACACCGTCGCACACCGCGGCTCTGCGCGCCGCCGTCGGGCCGAAGTGCACGATGTGCCTCTGGTCAGGCGACGTGCGGACCCCGGCGTCGAAGCCGGTGGAGAGGTGGCTCGTCGAGCAGGCCGGCGTCTTCGACGTCGTGCTGACCTCGAACTGCGCGTACCCGCGCAAGCTCGTTCTCGACGAGAAGGTCAAGGCAGCGTGCGGCTACCTCGGGTGCGGCGTCGACCCGGCGCTCCACTACCAGAACTTGAAGGCGGTGGAGACAAGCACCGCCGTATTCTTCGGGACCAACTACCGCGGTCTCGACGGCGGCGCGCGCGAGCAGCTCTTCTCGATCGTCGAGCGCGCCATGCCGGGGGTCCTCGCGGTCTACGGCGACCACTGGGAGGGGAGCGCGGTTGCGCCTCGCAGCCACCCAGCGCAGCACCCGCGGGACTCGAACCTGCTCATGTGGTCGGCCGCGGTGACCGTCTCCACGTCGCTGTTCCACGACCTGCCGCGCTACTCGTCCGACCGCTTGAAGCGGGCGGCCGCGGCCGGAGCCGTCGTCGCCGTCCGCGAGTTCCCGGACATGGCCGGGCTCGGCTTCGTGGACGGGGTGAACTGTCTGGTCTGGAGGACCGCGGACGACCTCGTCGGGCTTTTGAGGAGGTGGACGCGCCCTGAGCAAGCGCCAGCTAGGAGGAAGATCCGCGCGGCGGTCGCGGCGCTCGCCTCGGAGCGGTTCACGTGGGACCGTGTGGTCGAGGAGCTCCTGGCGATCCTGCGTGACCACCGGGCGAGGCGCGGCTGAGATGTCCGTCAAGGTGGTCGGTGACAGCCACTCGCGCGCGTTCCGCGGCGTGTTCGGCGACCCGGCCGTGAGCTGGGTCGGCCCCGTCACCATGCACCGGGTTGCCGGGCTCGGGTGGGACCGCCGGGCGACGAGGCGCACCTCGGCTGACAGCGCGGAGGACCTGCTGGCCGCGCACGAGTGGCTCGACGAGACCGGTCGGCTCGGCGAGCGGTGGTCCGACGGTCTCCGCCGCGGCGACGTCCTCCTGCTCGTGTTCGGTGAGATCGACGTCCGCTGCCACCTGGTCAGGCTCAGGGCGCTCACCGACGCCGCCGTGACCGCGCGGCTGGCCGGCGCGTACCTCGCCACGGCGGAGGCGCTGTCGGCGGCGACGGGCGCCCGTCCGGCGGTCTCGTCCGTCGTGCCAGCGAGCGACGCCAGCCGGAACCCGGACTTCCCGCGCCACGGGTCGCTCGCGGAGCGCAAGGCGGTGACGGCCGCGCTCAACGCGGCGCTCGCCGAGGCCTGCCTCGACCGCGGGGTCGCGTTCGTCGACGTCTTCTCGCGCGTCTCCGACGCGTCAGGTGGCCTTCGGCAAGACCTAACGGTCGACGGCCTCCACCTCTCGGGCGCCGCCGTGGCGCAGCTCAGGGCGGCCGCCGCCGCCGCGGGGGTCTTGTAGATGCTGCTTGAACTTGAGCCCGTCGCCGGGTGGCCAGAGCTGCTGGCGGTGATGTCGAGGTGGTACCTCTCGAGGGACAAGGGCTGGAGGCCGTGGCCGCGCGGACAGTGCTACCCGCGTGAGTATTCTTGGGCGTCGCAGCAGCTCGGTGACGTCCACAGCATGCGCCTGCTCGACGCCGGCGGGAGCGGCTCCGCGTTCTCAGCTGCGCTCGCCGAGCGCGGCGCCGCGGAGGTGGTCGTGGCCGACCGCGGCGACCAGGGGATACGTCCGTTCCCGGCGCGCGGGGTCAGCTTCCGCCTCTGCGACCTCCAGTCAACAGGGCTCGTTGAGGGCAGCTTCGACCACGTCGTATCCGTCTCGGCCGTCGAGCACAACCAGTGGTCCGCGCAGCTCGATGTGCTACAACACCTGATGAAGCTCGTTCGGCGTGGCGGGCGCCTGGTCGTCACGGTGCCCGCGGTCCCGACCGCCCAGCGAGCCTGGCACGAGAACTACAAGGGCTGGGGGGCGGTGTACTTCTGGACGCATGCTGCGGCGGCGGAGGCCTCGGCGGCGCTCGCCGATCTAGGCGAGCTCGAGGTGCCTCTGCTGGGCGACCGCGACTACGACTCGGAGTGGGCCCGGATCGACGCCGCCGTCCGCGAAGCCTGGTCGAGAGACGCGCGTCCGCCGTGGCCGCCGGTATTCAAGTACCCGTACCAGTCGATGGGTCTCACGTGGAGGCGCCGTTGATAGAGCTCGTCTCGCTTGTGATCACGACCGCGTGCAACCGCCGGTGCCCGTCGTGCAGCTTCCAGCCCATCACCCGCGACCGGCGGAGCTGGGGGCCGGAGCACTTCAAGAAGATCGCGCCGATAATCGGGCACGTCCACACGCTCTACGTCACCGGCGGTGAGCCGCTAATGCACCCGCAGTTCGAGGCGGTCGTCGACGAGGTGGTCCGGAGCTTCAGCTACGACAAGCTGCAGCTCGCGACGAACGGCGACTTGCTCGGTCGGCACGAGGCCGCGGCCAGGCGCTTTGACGTCCTCCGGCTGCCTGTGCTTACGGCGAAGACGTACCCAGGCTGCCCGGACAACTCCGAGGGGCGGCAGGTCGCCCGGCGGATCGGAAAGGCTTTGTGGGAGCGCCCCACGGTCCACTGGGAGCGCCCCGGGCTCTCGCCTCTGGACTGCACGAACGCGCGCGTGACGACGATCGTCGTCGGCGACGCGGTCTACCCGTGCTGCATGCCGATTGGCCCGGGCATCCCGCTGAAACTCGGTTGGCGCGAGGCGGTCGCGACCGCCAGGCTGCCGTGCGACGAGTGCGTGCTCGCGAGCGCTGCCGACGTCGCGCGCGTCGTCGCGCGTCCGTGACCCCGCCCGTTCACGTCGTCGTCCCGACCGTGCCCTGGCGGCGGGCGTCCTTCCGGCAGGTCCTCCACAACCTCGCCGCGCAGACCCGCAAGCCGGACCTCGTCCACCTCGTCCTCGACGGGTACGGCGACCTCCCCGCGCCGCTGTGCGCCCTGCCGGTCGTCGAGCACAGGACGGCGAGGTGCGTCGGCCCCGGCGGCAGGTGGCGGGTGGTGCGCGAGGTCCCGCCCGAGGCGGTCCTCGTCTCCATCGACGACGACCTCAACTTCGCCTTGGTGCCGGACCTCATAGAGACCCTCGTCAGGGTCGCGGACGGGCAGGCCGCGGCGTGCTACGGGACGACCCTCACCGGGCGCCCCGGCAACACGCCGTCGGGCGAGGACCTCGTCTGCGGCGGGGCCTCGTCCTTGGCGGTCCGGGCCGGCGACCTTGGCGGCCTACAAGCGCTCGTCGACGAGGTGCGCGCCGCCGAGAAGTTCGACCTCCTCGGCGACATGGGCGACGACGAGGCGGCCGTCGCCGCGTGCCTGTGGCGCCGCGGCGTCAAGATCCACCACGCCTTCATGCCGTACGTCACTTTCGCGGAGGACGTTCAGTCCGGGTCGCAGACGCAGAAGCGGCGCGTGGCTGACGCCACCGCCGGGAGGAGGTCGTTCTTCTGGCAGCGCGAGGCCGTCGCCCGCGTGACCGGGTGGCCCTGGCCCATGAAAACGACATGAAAGATCGACCGGGCGGCTGAGGCGCGACTGCTGTACGATCGTTGACGTCCGCCTCGCCTCTGACGCGCGGGGCACGAACCAGGACCGAACCAGGAGAGAGCACATGGCGAAGGCGAAGAAGGCCCGCAAGGCGGCCAAGGCGAAGGGCAAGCGGAAGGCCCGCAAGACCGGCGGCAAGAAGACCTCGGTGGCGAAGGCCGTCAAGAAGCACGGCAAGACCGCGGCGGAGAAGAAGACCTACGCCGCCTACCTCGGCGAGAAGCGGAAGCTCATCCGCAAGTACTTCGGCTAGGCCCGGTCGCGCCGGCGCCGACGGCGCCGGCGCGCCCGCGGTCGCGGAGGCGCGTCGATGGCGAACGACCACGCAGCCAGGCGCGAACACTTCAGGTCGTACCTCCTCGCCTGCGTCCAGGACAGCGTCCTCTCGTTCGCCGACTTCGCCGACGTGACGACCCTCACGGCGAAGCTGGGGAGGACCCTCGCCGAGGACTCGCGGGCGGTCCTGTCCGACCTCGGCCGGACCGGCGCCGCCGGGGCCGTCTCCATGATCGGGGCCAAGCTCATGGAGTTCGCGCAGAAGATCGGCGGCGGGAGGTGAGGCCGCGTCCCGGTCAGGCGCGCATGCTCGTCAAGCCTGGCATGCCGCGCCTCGAGCGCATGTTCAAGCACGTCTTCAACTCCCTCCGCGCGGAGGGCTACGAGGTCGACGACGCCGTCAAGATCGCGGCGGCGACCGTCAACAAGCACAGGGCCTCCGCCGGCCTCCTCGTTGAGGACGCCGGCCGCCGCGGCTGGTGGCCGGGGAAGAGGGCCCGTCGTCGGTAAGGAGGAGGTCGTCCATGAGGCGTCTTGCCGCAGCTCTCGCGGTCGTCGCGGCGGTCGTCGCGGCGGTCGTCGCGCCGGTTCGCGCGCAGGTCTCACCCCCGCTCAAGGTCACGGACGGCGCCATGACGGTCCTGAAGACCTACACGCTCAACTTCACGGCCGGCTGCGTCGTCACGCAGACGGGCGCCAGCCAGGCGAACCTCGCCTGCGGGGCGGGCGCCGGGTTCGTCCCGACGACGAGGACGATCGCGACGACGTCACCCGTCCGGTGCGACGGCGGGGCGTCGTGCGACCTCTCGGCGAACCGGACGCTCTCCATCACGACCGTCCCGGCGAACCTGGGCGGGACCGGGATCAACGCCTACGTCGTCGGCGACCTGCTGTACGCGTCGGGCGCCGCGGCGCTCTCGCGGGTCGCCGACGTCGCGCTGGGGTCGGTCCTCGCCTCGGGCGGCATCGGGGTGGCGCCGCAATGGCTCGCGCCAGGCGGCGACATCACCGGGGCGATCGGAGCCGTCACGGTGGGGGGCCTACAGGGGCGCATCGTCTCGAACGCGGTACCCGTCGACGGGCAAGTCCTCTCATGGAACGCCGGCGGCGGGCAGTGGGAGCCGTCGTCGGCCTCGTTCCCGGTCACGGCGGCGACCGGCGACATCATCTACGCCTCGGCGCCGAACACCTGGTCGAACATGGCCGACATCGCGACCGGGGCGGTCTTCATGTCGGGTGGCGTCGGTGTCGCGCCGGGGTGGCAGAACTCGATCCTGCTCGCGGCGGGGGCGACGCGCTCCATCGGGGTGGCGCAGCCGGCAGCGGGGGCGGGCGACGACGTCAGCTTGAACGCCGCCGCCGCCGCCGCCGCCAGCGGGCTCGCCGGTGGAGACCTCAACCTCAACGCGGGGGCCGGTGACGCCCCGGGGGCGAACGGCTCCATCGTCCTTACGGCGACGACTACGACCGCGCTCCAGTGCGGGGTGCCCGCCTACGTCTCGGCGGCATTTGGCACGGCCACGACGCAGGCGGTCGGCCTCCAGGTCGAGAACTCGACGGCCGCCGCCAACGGGGCGCAGCAGTACAGCCCCGTGTTCGAGCAGTCCGGGCGTGGGTGGGAGACGAGCGTCGGCTCGTCGCAGGTGGTCAAGTTCGGGCAGCAGGTCCGCCCGATCCAGGGTCCTGCCGTCACTGGCTACCTCGACTTCTTCGTCTCGCTCGCGGGGGCTGCCTATGGTGCGATCGCGAACCTCTCGTCGTCAGGTGTATTTACCGCGGCGCAGCTCATCTCTGGCTCGCTCTCGATGCCAACCGGAGCAGTCCAGGGAGAAGTTCCCGTTGCAACGGCGGCCAACACGCTGACGATGCTTGGCGTCGGGACGAGCGGGCAGCTCCTCCAGACGAAGGGCGTCGCGGCCAACCCTGCTTGGACGACGGCTATCTACCCGGCCAACACAACCGCCGTCGGCGGCCTCCTCCATGCCTCGGCGGCCGGGACCTACTCGGAGCTCGCCGACGTCGCGGTCAACCAGGTACTCGCCTCCGGTGGCGTCGGCGTCGTGCCGGCGTACACGGCCACGCCGAGGGTCACGTCCATCGGGGCCGGGGTCGCGGCCCCGGCCGGCGGCGTGGCGACGACGGCGCTCCTCTACGCCACGGTCGCCGCCACATCGACCGCGCCGTCGATCTCCAGCGGGTTTGGTACGAACCCGTCCATCAGCGCCCCCAACGGGACCTCCACCTTCCGAATCACCATCGGCAACCCGGCTGGTAACAGTGGCGTGCTGGACATGAACACGACGGCCACCACGCACTGGAACTGCCAGTGCCAGGACATAACGACGATCGCCGCCTCGACGGCTTTTTGCAAGCAGAATACAGCTACCGACTCGACGACCCAGGTGACGCTTGCTAATTACAACAACACAGGCTCGCTGACGAACTGGACGGCTGGTGACGTCGTCATAGTCACCTGCGCGGCGTTCTGATGCGCGAGGGCTTCCGCGTCCACACGGACGCCCCGGCGTACCTGTGACCGGCGCGGTCGTCGTCCGGGTTGGAGGCGTCCCCGTCACGGGCGTCGGCTTTGAAGGCGCCTGGCGTCGCCTCTGGTGGACCTCAGGATTCGCCGTGGACGCCGACGGCTGCCCGCACGCCTACGCGCTCCCCGGGTCGGGGCTCCGCGGCTGCGACTACCTCGGCAACGCGCATCGCGACCCGCGCGACCTCTCGTCACCCTGGTGCGGGGTCGTCGTCGGCGACGACGGCGAACCGCTCGTCCAGATCACGACGGACCCGTGCCCAGGCTACCTCGTCTCGACGACGTCGCTCCAGGACGTCACCTGGCCCGTCCGCGACCCGCGTCGTTACGTCGACTCAGACAACGTGCCGTACCTGGCCGTCCCGCCGGAGCTCCTCGAGCTCGGCGTCCGCATGGGCGACCTGGCCCTCGTCGAAAAAGGGGACAGGTCCTGCGCCGCGGTCGTGGCCGACCGCGGGCCGAGGCGGCACCTCGGCGAGGGCTCGATGGCCCTCGCGAGGGCCCTCGACGTCGACCCCGACCCGCGCCGCGGAGGATGCAGCGGGGGCGTCCTCTGGTCGGTGTGGCCTGGAACCTCGAAGGGGTGGCCGCGCGACATGTCCGACGTCGGGCGCGACGTCATGTCCGCGCTGGGGCTCAAATCAGGGAGCGTCGCATGAGCAGGACATGCGGCGCCGGGCGCGATACGATCGGGTCGTCCACATGATCGACCCCGTCACCGTCCTCGCCGCGGTAGGCGCCGGCCTCGTCGGCGCAGGCGCGTCGTGGGGCACCGCCAGGGCCCTCGGGCAGTTCTCGGCCAAGGAGATCGAGAAGGCGGCGGCCCGCCTGGAGCGGGCCGTCGACCTCGTGACGCGGCTCGACGAGAGGGTCAGCAGCGCGGCCAGGTCGCACGCCGAGCTCGCCGCCGACCTCAAGAGGCTTGACGGGAGCCACGATCAGCTCCGACGTGAGTTCACGCCGGTGCAGGCGAAGTGCGAAGTCCTCTGGCACAGGTCCGGCATCGAGAAGTCGGCAGGAGACGAGACATGACAAAGGGAATAAGTTCGTTCGTCGGACCGCTCGCGCTCGCCGCGCTCGGCGGTGCGTTCCTGCTCGCGGCGGCAGCCTTCGGGCAGGTCTCCGCCGGGTCGGCGGCGACGTCCGGCGCGGCGTGGCTCGTCGCGAACCAGGCCTGGCTCCTGCCGCTGGCCGCGACGGCGCTGACGTCGATCCTGGCGTCGGTCGTTACGGGCCTGACGCGCTACCCCGGGGCGGACACCGGCAAGGTCGTCAAGGTGCTTAAAGTTATTATGGACCTCCTCTCCTTCCTCACGCACAAGGACTCGCCCGGGACGTTCGGCCTGCCGCTCACGCGGTCGGAGCCGCCAGTCGTCAACGGGGTCAACGTTCGCGACGTGAAGGTGGCGTGATGCGCGACGACCGCGTCCCCGGCGGCAAAGGCATCCTGGAGGGCGACCGCGTCAAGCTCCTCGGCAACGTCCACCGCCTTGGCCGCGGCGAGTTCGGCCTCGACGAGCTCGAGTGGCGGCGGCTCACCAGCGCCGTCGGCGAGGTCGGGGTCGTCCTCTCAGACGAAACCGGCCACGGCGAGTACTTCGACGTCCGGTTCCCGTCGTACCAGGCCCGCGCCATCAGCCAGATGCACCTCGAGAAGGTCGGGAAGAAGAGGTAGGTGGTGATGAAAGGCAAGATGGTCGACGCCCTCATGGAATGGGCCGGCGGGAGCGCGTCGGAGTGGAAGCGGGCCCTCGACGACTTCATCTTCACCGCCGCGCACGACCCCGCCTTCCGCGCGGCGGTTCGCCGCCTCATGGACGAGGCCGAGCGCGACGCGCGTCGCGAGGCTCGCGAGAGGGAAAGCGAATGACGCGCGGCGACGTCAGGGAGAGGGCGCGGCGCGGCCGGTCGGCGCCCGCGAGCCCCGGCCACGCGGCCGAGTCGAAGGCGGCCGCGGCGGACCGCGCCCTCGCACGCCTCGAGCCGCCGCCTGGCGCCCTCGAGGTCCTGCCGGACACCGACCGCTACAAGTGCCGGTACAAGGTGGCCTCGGAGTCGTCGGGCTGGATCTACATGGTGTCCTTCGACGCCGCGCTCGGGGCCGGGTACTGGGTGTGCTCCTGCCCCGGCTGCGTCACACGCGGCCAGTGCAAGCACCTGACCGCCGCCGGGCTCCGCGGGCGGGCCCACGGCAAGGACCTCCCGACGCTCAGGGCGCTCGGGCTGCTGAGGTGACGAGATGCCCAAGGACAGCGAATCGATGGAAGGTCGCGGCGGTTTCAAAAAGCCGAAGACCTGGCTGAAGGAGGGTACTCGCGTCGTGACCTGGCTCAAGGAGCGCGGCCGGGTGGTCGTCTGCGACCCGTCGCGGCTCGACCGCGGCCTCAAGCCGTACACGGTCCTCCACGACTCCGGCTCGACGATGACAGGAGAGACAATATGAAGAACGAGATCGACGTCAGAAACTTCGCGAGGAAGGCCGAGTCGTGGGACCGCTGGTACAACCTCCTGATACCGCTGGCCTCGCGTAGCGTGCAGAAGATCGCCGCATCGCTGCCGGTGTTCAAGGCCGAGCCGACTCCGTGTGACGACTTCCGCGGCGAGCGTCCGCAGTACCATGTCGCGAAGACCCTTGACGGCAGGCGGTTCGTCGTCGACACGCAGGGCTACAACTACGCCCGGTACATCGAGCGTCTGCCGTCGCGATCGCGGCGGCGCAGCACGAGCAAGAGAAGGCGATGACCCGCACCGACCTCCTGAAGGCGTACCTCAAGCGGCTCGCGATCGACGCCGCCGCCGAGGGCAAGTTCGTCGGGATGGGGTCCGACCGGGCCAAGGCCGCCGCTCGCGCGCTGCTCTCCGGAGCAAGTAGTATGCTGGAGGCGCTTCTCGAGGACGTGAAGCTCGTCGCCGGCGATGGGCGCATCGCCGCAACGTCGGCGGTTTCCAGCCTGGCTTCGCGGGCGGTCGATAGCGCGATCCGCACCGGGATCGATCGTGCCGTCGAGGCGGTCGCGAGGTCGTTCAACCGGGAAACACGCGAGCGACGGGCCACCGGCAAGGCGCTCATGCGCGCCGCGAAAGAGATGGGAAAATGAGACGAGCAGTGGATCCGACGAAGATCGCCTTCATCGTCTTGCGGAATCTGGGAGACGACGACTGGAGCGCAATCGCCGAGGACGCCGAGGGCCGCGAGCGGTACTCGGTGGTGCGGCATGGTCGCGACCGCGCCTTCAACGCGCTCTTGCGCGGCGTAGGGCTGCGCCGAGCGTCCTTCAAGGTCGCGTGGCAGCAGGGGGACAGGAAGGCCGTCTACGATCGCAAGCTCACGGCGTCGGTCCTGGCTACCGACGGGGCGCGGAGGCGTCGGTGACCTCCGAGCTCCGCGAGAGGATCGAGGATGCTCGCCGGGTCGCCGGGGCGGCGAGCAAGCGCGTCGGTGCTGACGGCAAGGTGCGGTGCGGCTGCGAGAACCTCCGCTGCCGGAGCTGCCGCGGCGACGGCTGCCGGAGCCGCGTCGAGGCGGGCGCGAACATGGTCCAGTTCGTCGGCGAGCTCTGCGGGCCGTGCTACCGCGACATGCCGGCGGAGTACCGCCTCGGCGCCGACGAGCGCCGGGAGCTGCGGGACGCCCTCGAGGCGGCCGGGGCCGTCGGCGGGGCGCGGGCGCGGCGGCGCGGCCGGCGCCGCCGCGAGTGGGCGGGGCGCGGCGGCCTCACGAAGCGGGCCTGGGCCGAGCACGTCTTCGCCGGCGACCTCGCGCTCCGCCGCGAGGAGCTGGCGCAGGAGGACTGGTGAGGAAGCCCCGCCGCCCGTCGATCTTCGACAAGGGCTACGCGCCCTACGGCACGACGGCCGCCCGCGGGTCGGCGGACGCCTGGCGGCGGGCCTTCCGTGAGGCCTCCGAGGTTCGCACGACGCCTTTGCCGTCGAGCCTCGGCGGCGGGCCGTTCGCGGTCCTCGGCATCGAGCCGGGGGTGACCCTCGCCGAGGCGCGCCGCGCCTACCGGCGGCTCGCCTTGGTGACACACCCGGACCGCGGCGGCTCGGCGGAGGACTTCCGCCGCGTGCAGGAGGCGTGGGAGGAGGTCCGGGCGTGCTACGAGCCGGCCGCTGGCCGGCGGAAGCGGAGGAGTTGACGCCCGTGTCGTCTCCCTGGCGCCTCTGGTTCTCAGACACCCACTGCGGCGGGGTCTTCGCCACCCTGCGCGGGGAGGAGGCCTTCCGGGCTGGCAAGGCGCTCAGGGCCGCGTCGGGGGGCTGCCCGCGAGCGGGGGTCGTCGGCGACTGGGTTGAGGGCGGGGTGCCCCGGTCGCTCGAGGCGGTCGTGGCCGACTCCGAGGCCTTCGCCCTCGGCCTCGTCGACGCCTCGCCCGTCGACGACCTGGCGGTCGTCGACGGGAACCACGGCCCGCGCCTGTGGCGGGCCGACGACGGCGCGGCGCGCCTCCTGCTCGGCCGGGCGTCGGCGCGGGTGCGGGGCGTGTCGGTCCACCGGGACTACCACGCCGAGACGGTCGCCGGCGGGGTCAAGGTCCTCGCCCTCCACGGACACTACCTCGACGGGCTGCACCGCGGCGCGACCGCCGGCGACCGCGCGAGGCAGAGGGTCGTCTCCGCCGTCACCGGCGTCGGCTGGGCGCCTGGCAGCGTGACCGGCGCGTCATCGCTAGACGAGCTGGAGGACCTCGAGGGCTTCTGGCTGGACCTCTGCTTCGGCAACTCGGGGACGTTCTCGTCGGCCGCGAGGAAGGAGCTGTACTTCGCCCTCGAGGAGCTGAAAGGGCGCGGGCGGTCGTGCCATAGCTGCGCCGACGCGGAGGGCCTCGGGACGGTCGGGACGGTCGACGCGGAGGCGCCGCCTCCCGACGTCGGGGCGGCCCGGTGGCTCCTCGACCTCGTCGAGGCGGACGCCGCGGCCCGCGGGCTCGGGCCGGGGTGGGGTCGCCCGGGCCTCCTCTTGAAGGGTCACACGCACTGGGGCGGCCGGTTCGAGGTCGGCGGTGTCAAAGGCGAGCCCGCGATCCCGGGGATCGACCTGGGCGGCTGGGAGACGGACGCCTTCGCCAAGGTGCCGTGCTCGCAAGCGGCCCTCGTCATGGACGACGGCTCCGCCGTCCAGTTCGCCTACCGCCACCTAGCCGGCCACGTCGAGGCGGTCGCGGCCGCTGGGCGGCGGGACCTGAGGTTCTGATGCCTTGGCACGTCGTCAAGCGCGGCGGCGCGGTGGTGTCCAGCCTGGACAGGCACGGTCTCGTCAGGTGGGCGGATGACGACGGGGGCGAGCCGCTCGAGTTCGGGAGACGCGCCGACGCCGCAACCTTCATCAGGGACCACCTCGGCGTCGCCGTCATGGTGCCGTTCGTCGGCGTCCGCCTCGCAAAGGTCGGCGCCTCCGTCGACCTCAGGTGTCGCGCCTGCGGCCGGTTCGAGGAGGGCGCCCGGCCGAGTCGCGTCCTCGTGCCCTGCCCGGACTGCCGCGGCCGCCTCGCGGTCGTCGACCCGGAGGAGCCGTGACCCGCCCGGTCGGCGGCTCGCGCCCGGTCGGGCCGCGACGCCTGCCGGCCGACCCGCGCCTCCACCTGCTCAAGCGCGCACGAGGCGTCCGCGTCTACCTCGTCGACGGGGAGCTCGTCCGCGAGGCCTACGTCGACTTCACGATGGGCGGCACCGACGCCAGGTACGCCTTCATCCCGCGGGGCGAGGCCTGGGTCGAGGCGTGCCTCTCGCCGCGCGACCGGGACATGACGGTCCGGCACGAGCTCGCCGAGAGGCCGCTCATGCTGCGCGGGGCGACCTACGGGGACGCCCACGAGGTCGCGTGCCGCGTCGAGAGGGCCGCCCGCCGGGCGCGGCCGCTGACGCGTTCGATGAGGAGGTCGCCGTGAAGCGCGCAACGAAGTTCCGCCACCTGTACCTCGACGAGCTCACCGGCGATAGGACCGTCGCCGAGGTCGAGTGGCACGACCCGCCGCCGGACGCGCCGGGCTTCCGAGGCTGGTACCTGTCCGGCACCTCGGTGCAGGCGCTGGTGAACGCCGGGCTCTACCCGACCCTCGCCGACGCCACCCGGGCCGCGGGCCGGCCGCGCGACGCGAGGACCCGGGCCGGCGTCGCGCGGTTCTGGGGCGCGACCCCGGCAACGGTCGCCCGGGCGTCGCGCTTGAAGGTCTAGCAGCCGCTCGCCATGTGGCAGCCGATGAGGCGCAAGCACCCGACGGTCCACCGGCAGTCGCGTTCGCAGAGCCTGTACCCGCCGCCGCCGGAGCCGCAAGCGCACTCCTCCTTCAGCTGGTCGCAGAACCCGTCGGGGCCGGTACGGTAGGCGCACTCCGCCCCCGGCACCAGCTCGGGTGCGCCCCAGGCGCACGCCGCCGAGCACCGCCGGACCTGGCACGCGCCGACGGCCCGGGTCGCCCCGGGCGCGCACTCGCCGCACGGCCGCAGGTCCGGCGCGGGCGGGGCGGCGAGGTCGGCCGGCCAGGTGAAGTCGGGCCTGGCGAGGTCCTCGACGGGCACGGGCGTACCGCCCTCACCTCGCATCGCGGCGAGGGCGTCTTCGGCGGGCAGGTCGTCGATGCTGGCACCGGAGCACCCGGCCAGGGTCAGGATCAAGGCGAGTCGTCGCATCCGCGTCCTCCAAGCATCTTGAGCTTCTCGGCGTGCCACCGACGCTGGTACGCCGCGTGCCTCGCGCAGAAGTTAACCGTCACCGCGGGCCTGAAGCACTCCACGCAGAGCCCGGCCGCGCGGTGCCGGAGTCGGTAGGCCTTGACCGCCCGGCGGTGCGCCTCGGAGCTCACGAGCGTCCTCGACGCGTCCCCTCGTAGAGCCGCCGCATCTCAGCCTTCTCGTCGTCGGTCATATGTCGGCGAAGGCCAGCGCCCTGCTAGGTGCTTTCAACGGGTCCAAGGCGCCGCGGATCGCCTCGGCGAACGGCAGCTTGTCCCAGCCGGTCCTGTGCCGCCCGAGCTTATACCGCCCGCCGCGCCCTCGGCGACAGCTCATGGCCTCTCCCAGTCGGCAATGGCGCCCGGCTGCGCCCGCCCCCAGCAGGCGAGGAGGCCGGGGCGGTGGAACACCGCCCCGGGCGCGACGCCCGCCCGGCCGCGCCGGCGGCGCTCCCAGGCGTCGAAGGAGAGCCACTGCCGGGCGTGGCCTGCGACGGCGCGCGCTGTGGCCAGGGCCGCCGCGCCGAGGGCTGCGCCGAGGACGAAGGCGGCGAGGATGTCCATGCAAAAATCCTACCACGCCCGGCCCGGCCCGTGGGGCCCCGGCGGAGCCGGCGGTCGGCGTGGCGGCCGGCCGCCGGCCGAGGGAGTACCCGCTCGGCCCTGTCGCCGTGCCGCCCGGCGGCGAGGTCGCGGTGTCGCCTGCGCTCCAGCAGGTAGCCGCTCCAGGGTCGGGCGTCGAGGGCTACCCGGAGACCCGCGTCATGATGGGGTGGCGCGGCGTCGATAGGACCCTCCGCGAGGCGCTCTTCGTCGTCGACGACGAGTGCCTCACATGGTTCCGCGTCCTCGGGGCGGTCGTCGGCGTTCAGCAGCTCCTCTACGTCAGCGAGGCAGGCGTGCCGGCGGAGGCCTTCGCCAGGGAGGCGCCGCGCGCCTGTCGGCCGTTCCGCGTCGACGCGGGCCTCGACGTCACCCTCAAGGTTCGGAACGTGTCCGACAGGTCCAGGACGTTCCGCGGCTGGCTCGCCGGGCTCGAGGACTGACGCCCGGCCAGGGTTTAAGAAAAAGTCATGCCGCCCGCGCCAGGGCGGCGGCGGTGTGGTAGGATGCATGGTCATGGGCAAGGCGAAGCGGAAGGCAGCTCCGGTCACGCAGGACGCCGTCGAGCGCGGCATGGACCTCGTCGACGAGGGGACGAGCCACCTCTGCAGCATGTCGTCGCCGACGATGAACGACATCGGGTCGACGATCGAGGACCTCGTCGCGATCGCTGCCAGGACGCCCGCCGGGAAGCGGGCGCTGGCGCGGCTCGGCCGCAGGTACGGCGGCGACGGCCTCACGAGCCGCCCGCCACCACTGGGAGTAGCACGAGCCGGCTGCGCGCCGGGAAAGGACACATGACCATGGCGAAGAAGTCGCAGAAGCGGGTCGGCGGGGACCTCCGGGTCGGGGCTTTCATCCGCGAAATGCTCCTCTCGGGGATGCCGGTCGGCGAGGTCCTCCGCGAGTGCAAGCAGGCGTTCCCGAAGTCCGACATGACGGAGAAGGACGTCTACTGGCAGCGCTGGCGCATGAAGCAGCTCGGCGAGCACCGCGCCGACGCCGTCCTCGCGCCCGCGTTTCGCCGGAAGCGCCGGTAGGTCATGGCGAGGGCCAAGGTCGCGTTCCGCGGGCCGGTCCGGACGAGGGCGGACCGCAGGAGGTTCTTCCGGGCCGTCGCGAAGCGGACGCCGGACGGCGGCATCCGCTTCCTCACGCACGATGAGGCCGCCGCGAAGCGCGCGACGAGGAAAAAGCCATGAGCGGCACGTACCTGGACGACACGTACCTGGACGAGTCGAGGGTCACCGGGGCGAAGCGGACGCCCGCGCCGCGCCGGCGGAGCGCGTCCGGCTACGGCCGGAAGCTGCCGACGAGCTGGATGCTCGAGGTCGACGGCCGGTGGCGCCGGGTGTACGTCATGCAGTGGTCGAACGCCGGGAGCGCCTACGTCGTCGTGGGCGGCGAGGAGCTGTTCCTGCCGTTCTCCGACCTCCAGTACGTCGCCGACAAGCTCGACGAGAAGCGGAGGCGGTCGTGAGCAAGCGGCGTAAGACCTTCCTCGTGAGCGTCTCCGAGGACCTCGTCGAGGACCTCGCGGACACCGCGGGGGACGGCCGGGGCTTCCACTCCAAGGGCGCGGGGACGGCCGGAGGAGACGCTGATGGCGAAGGTGAAGATGGTCGTCGACCTCGGGCGCCCGCGGGTCTGCCCGTGGTGCGGCAGCCCGGAGGGCGTCGACGACGACATGTCACCCCTGGGTGCCGGGACCGGGCCGGGTGGGGGCCACCGCCTCGGCGACCCCTACCGGCGCTTCTACAGGTGCCGGCCCTGCCGCGTGTCGTGGGCGGTCGACTTCCGGCCGTTCATGAGCGACAAGGGCTTCACCGACACCGCCCGGTCGCTCGCGCAGGCGCCGCGCCGGGCCGCGAGGAGGAGGTAGGTCCACGCTCCACGTCCGCTTCAACGATCCGCGCGAAGGCGACGCCGCTTTCTGGGAGGGCGTGGCCGCCCTCGAGGCCGCCGGCCTCACCGTCAACGACGGCTGTGTCGAGGACGAGGTTCACGTCCCCGGCGGGGGTCCTCCCCCGTGTGCGGCGGGCCCTCCGGGGCGTCCCGCACGAGGTCAAGGTCGACTCGCGGGCCGCCCGGCGGAGGTAGCGTGTCCGACCGCCGGTAAGCTGACGCTGCCCAAGGCGGCGGACGCGAGGAGGTAGATGTCAAGCCGCTCAAGGTGAGCGACCCGCGCCTGATGAGCAAGTTCTGCCAGGGCTACGCGGACGCCCTCGGCGAGTGGTGTTGTTTCAACGACGACGGCATGGAGAAGCGGTACGAGATGAGGTCGCGAGCCTCGAGGAGCTCGCCGGGAAGGCCCGGCGGCGGAAGCGGCGCTGAAAAGGAGACGGATGATAACCAGACCGGACGACCTGGACCCCCGCGCGTCGGGGGTGTTCAACATGCTCGCGGGGCAGCACGGCTCCGACGGCTTCAACGCCGTCGCGGAGGCCCTCTCGGCCTACGTCGGCGACATGCACGAGGAGGGGCTCGAGTGGGACTACGGCCGCGAGGTCGCGACGGCGACCCGGCACGTCCGCGCGGCGGTCCGCGAGCTCAAGGCGGCCGCCGGGCGCTCAAGAGCGTGCCGTGATGCGGCGACCGGACTGGACCCTGAGGATCGCCTTCGACACGGTCGAGAGCTGCCGTTCCGGCGAGGAGGTTCTTGCGGCCCACGAGCCCGACATGGAGGTCTATGTGAAGGACGACGACTCCTACGCGCTCTTCGTTGACACCCGCCCGGACGACGCCGCGTACCGGGTCGCCGGGCGCGTTCGCGGTTACTTGCGTGGCGCCGGCCTCGACGCGAGCGTGTCGATCGAGAGGAGGCCGTGATGGCGCGGACGCTAGGAGGACGTGATATGGAGCTCGGGTGAGATGACCGACGACGTCGAGGCCAGGTTCCGCGAGGCGGTCAACATGATCGCCGGCCAGCTCCGGGCCTGGCTCCGGACGCGGGAGTCCCGCGCCGTCGGGATGACCCGCCCCCGGCGGGCGCGAGTCCGTCGGGCGCCAGTCCGCCCGCAAGATCGTCCGCATCCTCGAGGGGCGCCTCACCGGGCGGGCCGCCGAGGCCCACGCGGCCAAGGTCGCCGGCTACGTCGCGCGGCACCTCGCCCAGAGGCCCGACGGCGACGTGAGCCGGACGCCGTGGCGGTGGTCCCTCATGAACTGGGGGCACGACCCGCTCGGCCGGGGGCGGCTGTGACCGTCAAGGTCGTGGGGCACCTCGTCGTCGGCGGCCACCTCATCCGGGTCCGCGTGGTCGACGCGGGCCGGACCGTCGGAGCGCTCGCGGCGGTCCGCGAGGGCGTCGCCCAGGCCGACGACGGCGAGGCCGGAGCCAAGGAAACCTACCGCCTCTACCGCGTCGAGGACGTGGACCTCGACCCGCCGTACCGGCGGCGGAACCTCGGCAAGGCCATGTACCTGAAGGCCCTCGCGCTCGCCGGCCGCGCCGGCGCCTGGCTCATGCCGGACGTCTGCGGCGGCACGTCGGTCGAGGCCTCGCGCGTCTGGGCGTCCCTCGGGAGGACCCGCGGGGTCGAGCGCCGGCGGCTCAACGTCCCGGGCGAGGTGCCGTTCACGGCGTGTCGCCTCGCGCCGAGGGCCGGGAGGCGGCGATGAGGTCCAAGCGCGTCAGCCTCGGCTTCCGGGTCGTCGACTACCGCACCGGCGAGGCGTTCTCGGAGACGTTCAAGACCCGGGCGAAGGCGCGGGCCGCCCTCGAGGCGCTGTACCTCGCGGCCCCGTGCCCCGGGTGCGGGGCGTCGGCCGCCGAGCCGTGCCGCGGGACCGGCGGGAAGTTCCACGAGGAGCGCGGACACCTAGGCATCCAGCACGTCGAGGACTACGTCGCGGCGTAGGCAGGAGGAGACGATCATGAAGCGGACGGGCAAGAACCGCGCCCACCTCGAGGTCGGCGACGAGCTGGCTGCCAGGAACGGCGCCCGCGGGGTGGTCGCCGCCGCCGAGGGCCGGGGCGAGAGGACGGTCATGATTTGGGTGCCGACGCGGGGGCGAAGGTGAAGCATCCTGCCAAGCTCGCCCGCCTCCGGCCGGCCCTCGCCCGGGCGGCGCAGAAGGTCGTCGACGCCTGGGCGCAGGACGCCGAAGGCGTGTCGGAGGAGTACGGGGTCGGGGGCGTCTGCGACGACGTGGCCGAGGCGATGTGCGACGTCATGGCGCGCCGGCGGATCGACTGCCGGACGCATCATTGGGCGGACGACAACCACACCAACTGCCTCGTGGTCGTCGACGGCGCTGTCTGGGAGGTCGACGTGCCGCCGCGCGTCTACGAGACAGGCGCGTGGTACAGGTACCGCAAGGTCGAGGACGCCCGGATCGCGGCGACCGACGTGACGATCGTCCCGCTCGAAGGCGTCCTGCCGGAGGACCTGGAGAGGCTCGAATGAAACCGACCCCGCCCACCACCGACGAGGCGCCTGCCGCGGAGCCCGGCGTGGAGCCCGAGTGCACCTGCGCCGTCATGACGCGGCGCGGGGTCGAGGTCCGGGTGCTCGACCCGCGCTGCCCGGTCCACGGCCGGCGGCGGCACCTGAGGTCGGTGCCGTGAAGTCCCCGGCCCTCCCGCCGCCCCTCCGCGCCCTCGAGGCGCACCGGCAAGCCCTCGAGGTCGCGCGCCTGGCCTCCTTCGAGGAGGTCAAGGCGGCGCTCGAGGCCGAGGACGGCAACATCGTCAGGGCCGCCATGAGGGTCTACCCCGATCTAGATCGCAAGACCGCCCGCAACCGGGTCAACAAGCAGGTCCGCCGCCTAGGCCTGGCCGCCTACGCCGCCGCCCTCAGGGTCAAATCGACCGGCTCCTCCGTGGGCCGGCCCCGGTCCGGGGGGCGCGAGCCGCGCCTCCCGCCCCGCCGGCGCCTCCACCTCGTCCCCTAGGAAGACACCTACTCGTCGGAGAGGCCGCTTCCGCGCGGGGACCGGGATTAAGTGTCCCGCGACCTGGGCCATATAATTTCGCTCATGTGGACCCCGTGCGTTATTACGGTTATACTCGCTCCGTGCCCTCCGATCTTGTCCCGGCCCTGTCCGTTCGCCACACCGCCTTCGAGGCGGCGGCGCGGGCCGTGATAGCGGGCCGGAGGTCGCCCTGCACGCGGGCAGCCTACTCGTCTGACCTCGAGCTCTGGCTCACGTTCGCCTACGCCCGCGGGATCGCCCCCGAGGCCCCGGCCCCGGAGGACGTCCAGGAGTTCAAGGGGGTCCTCCTGGCCTCCCTCGCGCCCATGTCCGCTCGCCGGGTCCTGGCCGGCCTCTCAGCCACGTTCCGGCGCCTCGCAGCCCGCGGGGCGGCCCCCGGCAACCCGTTCCACCCCGACCTCGCGGAGTGGCCCGCCGTCGACCCTGAGGGCAAGACCGAGCCGGTCGCCCCGGGAGCCGCCGAGGCCATGATCGCCGCGGCCCGGGCAGCGGGGGCGGCAGCCGCCCGCGACCTCGCGGTCCTCCTCATCCTACACGAGACGGGCTTGCGCCGGTCGTCCGTCGCGTCGCTGCGAAGGGACGCACTTTTCAAGCGCGGCGACCTACTGTGCGCCCGCACGACCGTCAAAGGAGGTAAGTCGGGCGTGGCGACATTCCCAGAGGAGACGACCGCGGCGCTCCGGGCGTGGCTCGAGGTCGCGCCCGCATCGCCGTATGCCTTCCCGGCGCCGCGTGACCACACCCGCCCGCTCCACCCGAACCGGGTCAACGACGTCGTCTCACGCTGGGCCCGGGCCGCCGGGGTGGAGACCCACCCGCACGCCTTCAGGGTGTCCTTCATCACCGAGGGCTACGACCAAAAGCTACCCGAGCGCGAGCTCCAAGCCGCCGCGGACCACGCGGACCCGCGTACGACACAGAGGTACGACCGCAAGCGCCGCGGCGGCGACGTCGCGACGGCGATCGCCGCGGCCAGGAAGGCACGCGAGTGACCGCGGACAAGCCGTCGGTAGCCTTAGTGGTCATGGTCACCAAGGCGCTCAAGGCGCCGACGTACAGGGAGCGCCAGGACGCCCTTCGCGCCGTCGGAGCGGCACACAGGGAGGCTATCAAAGCTGCGCTGGACCGCCACGGCCTCGGCGTGCTCGACGGGATGGAGGTCGTTCCCATGATCGAGTCCGGCCAGGCGGCGGCTTTGGCGGCCGTCCTGCGGCGGGCCGACGTCGACGAGCTCGCCGCGGAGCTAGCGGAAATCACGGCGCAGGCGCAGGAGGCCCACAGGTACGTCGACGCCAACATGCCGACCCTCTGCGCAGGCGGGTGCGGCGGGTTCTTCCCGGCGAAAGACCTGACGCGAGTAGACGTCCCGATCGCCCACGGCAAGTTCTGCGCATCGTGCCGCGACAAGGTGCAGAAAGAGCACCGTCGGCGCCTGGCCATGCGAAGCATCAGGTCGGCGCTTACACGGGCACGCGCCGCCGGCTTGCCGGCGACCTTGACGAAGGACGAGTGGGTCGAGACCCGGGCGTTTTTCGACGACGCTTGCGCGTACTGCGGCGGCGAGTGGTATGTCGTCGAGCACATCACGCTTGTCGAGCGCGGCGGCGGTACGACGGTCGGCAACTGCGTGCCGGCGTGCTACTCATGTAACCTCAACAAGCTGTCGTTCTCGATCGACGAGCTGTTAAAGGGTAAACGCAGGACCCACGCGTTCGAGAAAGACCGGCTGGAGAAAATACGCCGCTTCGTCGCGGCAAAGGGAGACCACGTGAAGGACGTGCAGAGGAGCGACATGATCTCGGGGGTCGGCGATGGAGGCCGGGTGCGCCTCGCGGAGGAGCGCGGCGACGCGCGCGACGGCGGCACCGCAGGCGGACATGACGCCGTCGGCCATGCGGAGGCGACCCAGGACCGCGTAGACGCTCCAGTCGTCGACCATCACGAACCCTCCTGGTAGGCGCGGGGCGGCCGACGACGCGGCCGCCCC
>Ga0209210_1000835_pt1 | contig 29024 bp, 32 predicted proteins | sample RifGroA1_FD_183991 | JGI IMG/M metagenome (GOLD analysis project Ga0209210, IMG submission 183991) | Contaminated groundwater microbial communities from Rifle, Colorado, USA - Rifle Groundwater A1 (SPAdes) (version 2) | ecosystem: Environmental > Aquatic > Deep subsurface > Groundwater >...
CAAAAATACACACAATGTGAGGCATAGATTAACTCCATACCTGTATTGTACCCTACCGAAAAAAAGATACAGGGATTACTCCATCCCTCGCCCTGACGGGCGGGGATTTAAGTAATGTGCTTTAAAAATTTAAGGTCTCAAATTTACCATAATCTTTCTTTCCTCCTCGCCAATTACCTCAAACATAATATCAGTCCGTGTTTTCGGCAATAATGATCCCAATTGTTCCGGCCATTCAATGCAAGTAATTGCAAACGGATCCGAAAAAATTTCACGTAAACCTAATCCGTCAAGATCTGCAGTATTCTTTATCCGATAAAGGTCAACGTGGTAAAAAAATATTTTTTTATCTAATACTGAATAACGTCGTACAATAATAAATGTGGGGGATAATAGGCGAGAGGTGACACCGAGTCCTTTGGCAAATCCCTGAACAAACGTGGTTTTCCCGCTTCCCAACTCTCCAGAGAGACAAATAACCAGAGGCTGATTTTTTTCCTTCCCCCTCTTTCCCATCAAAGAATCTGCCAGTGTTTGGCCAAACCTTTTAGTTTCTTGGGCGCTTTTGGTAATAATTGTGTAAGAATTACCCATCCGAAACTCCCTCCTAACCCGTCAATTATAACATCACGCAAGCGTCCTTCGCGTGTCGGAACATACGCTTGATGAATTTCGTCCGTCATTGCATACAATACTGTCAGAGTGAATGCCCAGAGAAATGCCTGGTTTTCCCTGAATCCGGAATTAAAAAATGCCCGAAAACTGACAAGATAAAGAAATATATATTCAAAAAGATGAAGCGTTTTAAATACAAGAAAGCTTACTGCATACGAATCGGTGAGGGCTATCTTTTGCCTGCTGGAAAATAAAAATATGACGATCATCCAGAGAATCACCGGCAGCCAATAACGAAGGACTTTTTTCATATATCAAATAACAACTGTCATATCGTATTAACGTGTTAACATGTTAATACGTTAATACATACATATAAGCTTGAAACTAGCTTCGCAAGGCCTGGCCTTGCGAAGCTACGTCTAAATAACAGCTTTTTCGTTTCCAATGCAGACCTGATGATCCATATCCCACAAAAGATACGGTATAAGCTCCCGATCTTCTTTTGGCGTGTCGCTCGTCATCAATTTTTTTATGTTTTTCTTAAAATAGTCTTTTGACCGCTGATTTGCCTGACCCGCAGAATGCCCTTTTATAAAAGAAATTGCAACGTCATTGGACGGCTCAAGAAACAGTTTTGCCACCTTATCGGTCAGCGGCCGCGATTCTTTTGCTTCTTCTGTAAGAAATATAAAATCATCCGTGTATCCGACATATGCTGTTGTTCCTTTTTTCACACACGACGGCCCCAATTCTTTTGCAGACCGGCAGGTCCGCGCAAATACAACCACATCGGAAAGAATCGATTCATTTAATTTTTTCTGAATAAGCGGTTCATTATCGTACCCGCAAATTGTCTTCTCATCTCCATGCCCGTTAAAACAAACAAACGAAGGTTTTGTTTTAGAAATGATGCCTATAATTTCCTTTTTATTCGCCCGGCTCCCCGCAACATCTGTAACGGTTAATTTGTGGGCTTTCCCGATTTTGATAATGTATTGGCTCCAATAATAAAGATAGTTTATGGTAACGTCATGATTTGGGCGGGTGATAAGCATATGAAGCAGTTATTCTTCTAAAAATCGTTGTTCTTTCAGTGATTGAAGATATGAAAGCTGGACTTGAATGATCTTTTTACCGATCCGATCATCTTTTTCTACACTTTTGATAAGTTCGTCTTTTGTGAATTCACCGTCATTCCCGATAGAAATTTTCCGGCCGGCGGGAAATGAATGAAGCCGTGCTACAACCAGTTTTCGGATCTCTTCGTCTGTTACCTCCGAAGTTTGAGTGTTCATATGAATTTTAAAGCATCAAGCTTATCTAAAATTATTTTAGATAAGTTGGTATTACCATCTATTTCAAGACGCGCAACTTTCCAGGTAATCGGCTCATCATTAATAACGAGAATAACTTCTTCGCGTAAATTTAACGGAAGATTGTTGTATACTTTGTAAAATCGATCTTTTTTGTCCATACTATGTATCTTCTCCATTGTAGCAGAAATAATTCTATCTGCGCAATTTCATTTCATTTCATGCTTTAAAACAAAAACTAGCTTCAAAAGGAAGTGCCTTTTGAAGCTAAAAATCATGAGCTGAAAAATTGCTTTCGTAAGACGATTGCTAATGACAATCCAGCACATCCGATGCCGATAAAAAGAAATGTGATGATGAATACTTTTTTGGATGGTGCACGCTCCATAGTGGCTGATGATGTTGTAGTATTTTCCTCTTTTGCTCCTAAAATATCTCCCTCCTCTCTATTTTGACCGGATGAAGTACTTATCTCAAATGAACTGGATGTTGGCGTAGGAGTCTTCTTTTCCGTCGGTTTTGAAGTAGAGGTATTTGTCGGTTTTGGAGTTGGTGTAACGGTTGAAGTGGGTCCCTGAGTATTTGTGGGAGTACTAGTTGGCATCGGAGTATTTGTCGGAGCTAACGTAGGACTTAATGTGGGTTGAACAATATTTACTGTTAGTTCATTGGCAACATCCGTATAATCATCAGACTTCCCGCTATAACGCCAAACTCGCATAAAATATTGATCAGGACCATGATAGCTACCAAAATCATCAGGATTTACTTTTAATGAAAGCATACCCGACCATGCCCCGCTTGTCGGAAAAAACGAAAAAAACAAATTCTGAATTGTTTCTTTTCCGGGACTACTCCGATACGCATGCCAATCTCCTTTACTGTTTTTCGTCATTCCAAAATACTGCCCTCCACTTGACGCCTTTATACCTCCCTGTAGGTAACAAGAACTCGATGCGCAACTGGATGACGTAAGTCCCGAAAGAGAAACTGTTACATTAATAACCTCATTATCAATTTGTGGATTTTCGATGGTAAAAGTAACGGCAAAAGCAGAAGGTGCAAATAAGAAAAAGAAAAAGAATAATATCAATACTCTAAATCGTATGATTATCATACGAGGACAGTTAAACTTTATGGACTGATTTTACCCCATCAAAAATGTCTTGTATGGACAGCTCAAACTCATTCAAGGCTTAGCCTTGATATTATTGAACATGCAAATAAAAACTCGTTATTCCGTCTCCGTGTTCGATATATTTAATTTTAATGATAGTGCTACCAGCACATAACCCACTTGATGAGTATAGCGTTCCGTCAGCCGGGGCGCGGATAGTATCACTTGACGACACCATGTCAAATCCTGTATGAATATATCCAGAATACGGATATCGCCACGAATAAGGTGTTTTACCAAAGTGCTGCGTTAAACGAATAGAATCTTGAAGAGGCCAGTCCCAACTTCCACTTCCTACCGTCCAATTCACTCCAGACGCCACATCTTGAACATCTAAAATTGTTTTTGAGGAAAGATATCCTGCAGGATCTATCCATGATCCATTTTTTTGTATTTCAAAATGTAAATGTTTTCCTGTCGAACAACTTTTATTTGGATCTGGATTCCAACCAGTATTGCCAACGAGTGCAATAACGTCTCCTTTTTTCACCGGACCAACTTTCACTCCTTCAATGCGTGCTCTATCAATGGCATTCTTCTCTGCAAGAGCCTGAGCAAGAAGAGATTGGTAAACGGCCTCACTATTTTTGGTTTGGGTCAGAAGTGCTTGCTTTTCCCTTTTTTGTCGTTCAAGCTTTGCCTGCTCTTCTTCCTGTTGTTTTTTCAATGTTTCCTGCTGAGTTTTCTTTTTCTCCCGTGTTTCTTTCCGTTCTCCAAAATTATTTTGGGTCGCTTTTAATTGTAGAAGAAGCTGAGCATCTTCCTCCTGAACCCGATTCAAATATTTCATTCGGGAAATAAAATCCGATACATCACTGCTAAACAATAAAATCCCAAATGCCGGTGTTACCTGTCGTTTATATGTCTCGGGAATTCTATGAAGCATGAGTTCTAAACGTTTAGTGAGTAACACCTCAAGCCTTCCGATTTCTTCCGCAAGCTCATCAATTTCCTTGGAGAGTTTTCCTATAGCAAGCTTAATCGTATCAATGCGAAGCGTCGTTAATTCAATGTTGGAATTCAATAGGGATATTTGTTTTGATAGGCTATTCTCTTGATTTTGAAGTTCCGAAATTTTTGTCTTCAACTCTTCAATTTTTTGATCAACAGGAGACACATCATCTGCTTTGATAGAAGTAAGTGGATAAAAAAGAAGGATGATGATAAGAAAAACATATACAATACTCTTCATGCATGTTTTTTAAAACGCTATGTACTTTTTCAGCGCAATTAAACTTCCGATGCCTCCGAGAAGAAATCCGAGCGCAGAAAGGATAAAAAGGAAGCCAATAGTACAACCAAAAAATGCAGCTGAAAGAAGATTGCCCAACACCGCGCCAATAATAGGAATAATCCCTAAAAATGACAAAATTGACGATCTAAACCATAAAATAAGAATGAACATAACAAGCCATGCCATAAAGCTTCCGACTACCCCGTACATTCCCCCCTCCAAAAGAAACGGCAGCTGGATGTACCACTTGGAAGCGCCGATCAGTTTGAGTATTTCCACTTCGTCTTTCTTCATGGCAACTTTCATGCCGATAATGGTCATAACAATAAGGATGGCATCAATGGACAGAAGCACAACCAGAACGCTTCCTACAAGCCGTACGGCATTGGTCCAGGAAACAAGCGTATCCACCACGTCTTTTTGATAAATGACCTCCTCAACTCCCGGAGCGCCTTTCATAATCGGTTCCAGTTCTTTCAGGTGCCTCGGGTCAGTTGCCGATACCTCCAAAGATGCAGGGAGAATATCAGCATTCACCATCTCAAGAAGCAAAGGATCGCTTTTATTCTGTTCCTTATAGATAGCAAGTGCATCATCTTTGGATACATACGTGATGTTTGCAATTTTTCCTGTCGCCTCAAGAGTCGCTTTCAGGCTCTCTATCTGAGGCGTTTGAGCTGTATCGTTAAAAAATACCGTTGCCTGGGGTTTGCTTTCAAAGTAGTGAAGGACCAGAAACGACGTCGCAACCGTCAGCCCGAATACGCCGCTTACCAAAAACGTCAGGAACATCGTAAGAACCGCAGCAAGTGCCTGGTATGGAGAACGCCTGATGTGAGTCCAGGATGTCGTTAATGGTTTCATATTATTTCTCCTTATGCGCTTCAGAATGATGATGACGATGCTCTTTGCCCCGTTCGGTTTGATGATACCGGCCTTTTTCCTCGTCGCTGGTTATCTCCCCGTTTTTTATGGTAATTGTCCGCTTTTTCATTTCATTGACAAAGGCGGCATTGTGCGTGGCCACTATGACTGTGGTTCCCAACGAATGAATCTCGCGCAATATCTGCATAATATCCCATGATGTGTCCGGGTCAAGATTTCCGGTCGGTTCGTCAGCAAGAAGAATTTTCGGTCCGCCGACAATGGCTCTGGCTATACTCACCCGTTGCATTTCTCCTGCGGAAAGTTGTAAGGGGAAAGAATTTTTTTTGTTCGATAATCCTACCAACTCCAAAACATCCACGACTCCCTTTTCCGTCTCTTCTTTTGATTTTCCCAAAATCTCAAGCCCTAATGCGACATTTTCATAGATTGTACGGTCTATAAGCAATTTGAAATCCTGAAACACCATGCCGACTTTTCTTCTTAGCAAATGAATTTTTGACTGGGGAAGTTTGGTGATATCCCAATCATCAACAATAATGATCCCTGAGGTGGGAAGAAGGTCCCGAAGAATAAGGCGTAAAAATGTGCTTTTGCCGGCTCCGGATGCGCCGATAAGAAAAACAAATTCACCGTCTCTGATCTCTACGGTTATGTCAGACAGGGCAACTGACGAGGCCCCGAATTCTTTTGATACATGGTCAAATTGAATCATTGCTTGTTACTGAAGTTCAATACGTCCTACATCCATAAGCCATGGGCATTTTTTCGCTGCCATGGTTTTACTGGCCACTTTTACTTTTTTTCCTGCGAATTCGTCCAGATCCAAGACTGATGATACGAGACACGCGGTTTGCGATGGTCCGCCTTCACGGATAAGTTTGTGCGTCCCCTCTCCGTCAATACCGTCTTTTTCTATAGTGCCAACAGCCGTATCGGTAAACGTTTTCGTGTCAGAACTGCCGAATGTTTTTCCGCCACCAGTTGAAACTGTTTGTCCAGCAATCGTGATAGTCCCTTTTGGACTTGCTAAAAGATATCCTGTACCGACGCCGGCACAAACAAGAATCAAAAATACGCCTCCGAGAGCTATATAAAGCGTCCGTTTGTCCATCTTTTGCGGCTTTTTCTCCAATGGCTGTACGATAGGTTTTTCTACAACTTCCGGTTGATGAGAACGATACTGTGTTTGCATATGCATCTATTATCACGGCTTATGAAATTTTTTTCAAGTATGCCATGATGAAATCCTCAATATCTCCGTCAAGCACCCGATCCGTATGAGCGGTTTCATGGTCAGTCCGAAGATCTTTTACCATGTGATACGGATGAAGCACGTACGAACGGATTTGGTTTCCCCATCCGGGCGTTTTGTACACCCCGCGGAGCTTCGTTTCTTCTTTTTTTCTTTTCTCTTCTTCCAATGCCCATAATTTTGACCGGAGAATTTTGAGAGCATACTCACGGTTTTGGCCCTGATACCTTTCTGTCTGGCACGTCACAATAATACCGGTTGGTTTATGGAGAAGTCTAACTGCGGTTGACACTTTGTTGACATTTTGCCCGCCTTTCCCGCCTGACCGGAAAAAATCCCATTCAAGCTCGTCATCTTTTATTGCTGCCACTCCCTCATCGGTTATCACCGGCAAAACTTCAATCATAGCAAAAGAGGTCTGACGCAAATTATCCGCATTAAACGGGGATTGGCGGACAAGCCGGTGCACTCCGCTTTCGGCTTTCAGTAATCCATACGCATAGGAACCGGATACCGTCATCGTGACGCTTTTAATACCTGCTTCATCACCCGGCGTGTAATCAATTTCATCTTTCTCCCATCCTTTCCGTTCTACAAACCTGCTGTACATGCGATAGAGCATCGCAGTCCAATCCATAGCTTCCGTCCCTCCTTGTCCTGAGTGGATGGAAAAAATTGCATCGGACCGGTCATACGATCCTCCTAAATACAGGGCAAATTCCAAACGATCAACTTCCTTAGTTAGTTCTTTTGCGTTTCCTTCCTGAATATATAATTCCAGCATTTCAGCTTCTTCAATTTCTTTCTGAAGACCGGAAATCTGCTTCATAACCCGGGCTCCCTGCATGTGATCCTGCCAAAAATCCGGCTTTAGGGTTTCTCGTTCCAATTCCCTGATCGTCTGTCTCTTTTGATCAGCGTTTAATTTTTCAATGATAGTTTTTGCACGCGTTATCAGATCTTCATCCATAGATTTATTTTATTATCGAGATTTACATACATTGTCATCGCGAGGATCCCGACGTCACGTCGGGAGACGAAGCGATCTCTATTATAAAGATTGCTTCGCTATAAGAATAGCTCGCAATGACAGTTCATATAGCTTTTGTTATTGGCCTGGTTTACAGATAACCGATTTTACTTCTTCTTTTTCCTGGGCCGGCAATGTTTCGAATCGCTTTACCACTTCTTCAATGACGCGGTGCGTTACGATTTCCTCGGTTTTCTTCTGTATAACGCTTCCCACCTGAGATACCACTTGGGATGAAAGGGACGCTGCTGCTTGTCCGGCATTCTGCGGAACATCGACAGTTCCCAACACTTCCTCTGCTTTCTTTCCTATGTCCGTTTCTACCACCTTGTCATGCACTGCCTGAAGAACTTCAGGGCGTTCCTGTTTCATAATTTTTGGCCACAGCAGACTTCCGCCGACAAGAACGACAGAGGCAAGAACAAATGATCCGATAAATTGTGGTATCATAGCCTCAACAGTATACCTTCCTTATAATAAAAATAAAAGGACAAACACTACAATTATTAAAGAATTTCTAATGAGGGAGCAAACTATGTGCTTTTTTTCGCGAAATCTACAAGCCCTGCCTGCCGGCAGGCAGGGAATTGCGGGTCTACAGATAGTTAACGAATGAAGTGAGTTTACTAGCTGTTGATGCCGCGTAATCGCGGCGCCAAGAAAAAAAGGATATAGTTTGCGAACATATATAAATAATTATGGTTATCTTAGGCATCGATCCCGGTGTTGCGCGCATCGGTTGGGGAATTATCAAAAATACCAAACCCGATCTGACTGTTATTGCATACGGACTCATCTCGACCCCCAAAGAAATTCAAAAAGAAATGCGGCTTAAAAGCCTTTATGATGCGATGCTATCTGTTTTTACAAAGTATCAGCCGGATATCATGAGCGTTGAAGACCTGTTTTTTGCGGCAAATGCAAAAACCGCTATTTCGGTGGGTGAAGCACGGGGTGTTATACTGCTTTCAGCTGCTCAAAAACGTGTTTCTGTGGTATCCTATACACCGCTTGCCGTTAAACGGACCATAACAGGGGACGGGCATGCGGATAAAAAACAAGTGGAAAAAATGATTGTCCAGATTCTCCGCTTAAAAAAAACGCCGGAAATTGATGATACGACGGATGCATTGGCAATAGCCGCAACGCATGCATATACAAATGAAAATCTCAAATCTCAAAACTCAAATCTCAAAAAGTAAAGAAACAATATGATTGGAGCATTAAGGGGAAAAATATTTTCAAAATCCCAAAATTCCGTTATCCTATTTGCAGGAGATGTCGGTTACACTGTTTTTGTAACGAATCGGTTCCTGGAAAAAACAAAAACCGATACGGATGCGTTTTTGTTTATCCACACCCACATACGGGATGATGTGTTTGATCTTTTCGGATTCCCGACTACCCAGGAACTCCACCTTTTTAAACTTTTGTTAACCGTATCAGGTATTGGACCCAAAACCGCTCTTGCCATCATTGACCGGGGTGTTTTGGCGGTGACCCAGGCAGTCCAACAGTCGGATGTTGATTTTTTTACGACCATTCCGAGACTCGGCAAAAAAAATGCCCAGAAAATTATTATTGAACTCAAGCAAAAACTCGGAAGCATAAGCGATCTTGATCTGACAGAGCATACGTCTTCAGAAACTAAAGAAATCCTGGAAGCTCTTGTTTCTATGGGTTTTATAAAAAGCGAGGCAATTCGCGCTATCCAGACAATTCCGACTGATATTGAGGCACTTGAGCAAAAAATCCGGTACTGCCTCAAACAATTAGGAAAAAGGGCATGAAAAACCAAAAAACTATTCATCCTGCTGTCACTGAAACAGTCGTATCTTCAGGAGGAGAATCACCTGAAGAAGAAAAACTGTTCACCTCGCTTCGGGCATCCTCCTGGAATGAATTCGCAGGACAGGTTCAGGTAAAAAAAAGTCTGCGGGTGACGATTGATGCGTCCAAAAAAAGAGAAGAAGCTATCGAACACATCCTTTTGTACGGACCGCCGGGTTTGGGAAAAACAACGCTTGCGCACCTTATCGGAAAAGAATTGGGAGTGAATGTAAAAATTACGTCAGGTCCTGCTATCGAGCGGGCCGGAGATTTGGCTGCTATTCTAACTAATTTGTCTCCGAAGGATATTCTGTTTATTGATGAAATTCACCGATTAAATAAAGTAGTAGAAGAAACACTCTATCCTGCTATGGAAGAGTACGCACTCGATATTGTACTGGGCAAAGGCCCGTCAGCACGCACACTCCGCCTGGATCTTCCTCCGTTTACGATTATCGGAGCCACCACACGGGCAGGACTTTTATCAGGACCTATGCGGGACCGTTTTGGCGTTATTCTCCGGTTATCCTTCTATCAACCGAAGGAATTAGAAGAAATCATAGAGCGGGCTTCAAAAAAACTCCACATAAATATCAAGCCTCAGGTACGAAAAATATTGGCTGAACGTTCACGGGGAACACCCCGCATAGCCCTGCGGCTCCTCAAAAGGGTCCGGGACGTAGCAGAGGTAAGGGATGTTCACGAAATATCAGAAGACATTCTTACCGATTCCCTATCCATGCTTGATATCGACCATTTGGGTCTTGATGATTCTGACAGGCGATATCTTCGTATCATGATTGAAAAACATGACGGGGGTCCTATTGGTATTGAGACACTGGCAGCGGCTTTATCGGAAGATATCGGAACCATTGAGGAAGTTATTGAACCGTACCTTCTCCAAACCGGACTTATTAAAAGGACAACAAGGGGAAGGATCGCAACCGACCAAGCATATAAACATCTTAAGAAAACTCCGCGAGGCAAAAATTCTGAGGTGCAATTGTTTTGATCGTTACTGTGTCGGTGCGCAGTTGGCCGACGCGCTCCCTGCTACCTGACCTTTATCAGTCAATGAGTATGAAGTAGCTACGTCATCTTTTGAGAGTGTTTTACCGCAAAATTCCAACGTTGCGTTTGATCCGCAGCAGACGAGTTGCTTGAGTGCATCAACATTTCTTCCTCCGAAATCAAATTCCGATACCACCATGTCATTGATTACCAGCGTGGGTGATCCGCTCACGTTGAATTTTTTGGCTGCGTCAAAGTCTTTTTGAGCGTAGGCGAGTCCCTTTTGTGCGTCGTTGACACACGTCTGAAGCAATGTCTGATTTACCCCCGCTTCATTCAGACATTCTGCGGATTTTCCTTCTTTCATATAGCAGGAAATATACGGCCAATACAGATCTTTTTGTTCTTCCCGAATACACATCTGCCGTAAATTTTCCTGTGCCTCTTTATCTCCATGCATAGAAGTTATTTTGCCGTTCTCAATGCTTCCGATATATTTCACTGCAAAATATTTCCCGAGGTCCTGATTTTCAGCTATGGCTACTTTCATAAGTCTCTGCATCTGCAAACCGTACGGACAGTCTGCAACGACAAATGCCGTCAGATTCGCAACATCTGCTTTTTTGACATCGGTACAGGTCAGAGGTTTTCTTTGTTCTTCCGCCCCTTTGACATCAGGTTGTTTATCAAGATCCGATACTTTGATACCTCCTGTAAAAAAGTATTTTCCGTCCTTGCTCATATAGGAGATAAATTTCTGTTCTTTCCCCTGTACTTCAAGTTTAAGGTCAAATACAAAGATACCGCTTTCTTCTTTCAAACCCGCCACTTCTTTCAACTTCACGGACGGATCAAGTTTCTGTATGATTTCCGGAATAATTTTTGCCTTTGCGCTCACCATCTGATCCCGGTTTTTTTTCAGCATCCCCACTCCTACAAGAGACCCGATAAAAACAAGCGCAATAAGTATTCCGACAATATTTTTTTTCTTCGGTGTTTGTTTTTTCATAAGGCCCTTAGTTTGACAGAAATTCCCTCTGTTTGTCAAGAACAAAAAACTATATACTATACAGCTATGAGAGCATTGTTCCGCAATAAAATCATGTGGTTCTTCCTTATCGGCATAGCAATTGGAGTTATCGTATGGAAATTCGTCATTATCCCAAAACAGGAAAATTCCAACGGGTCATCAAAAGCTAAAAAACCTCTGACCCATACAGTCAAACGGGATACTATCAAAGAAACCCTTACGATCTCCGGAGAACTTGATGCGGAAGAAAAGATAACACCGCGGTTTCAATCCTCAGGCCTTATCTCATGGATCGGTGTCAAAGAAGGTGATTTTGTAAAAAAGTATCAACTTATTGCAACACTGGATCAGAAAGAACAGAAGAAAAATCTTGAAAAATATCTGAATACCTATTTGGATACCCGGTGGGATTTTGAACAGGAGAAGGATGAGTACAGACAACCGGCCCAAAAATACTGGGGGCTGACGTGGGATCAACGGAATGAAATCGACAGAGCTTTAGAACAAGCTCAATTTGATCTGAATAATGCCGTCCTGGATGTAGAACTGAAGGATATTTTACTCAAATATACCACTCTCACTTCTCCCATTAACGGTATTGTGACAAAAGTAGCAGCCCCAGTTGCAGGAGTATATGCCACCGCAACGCAGGCGGAATTTGAGGTCATCAATCCCGATTCTCTCTACTTTTCTCTTCTTCCTGACCAAACAGAAGTTACAAAACTCACGTCCAGCATGTCAGCCCAAATTATCTTCGACTCCTATCCTGATGAAAAAGTTATAGGAACCGTACAAAATATCGCTTTTATCCCCAAAAGCGGAGAAACCAACACGGTCTATGAGGTGAAAATAGTATACCCGCTCAACGATGAAAGTCACACAAAATACAGAATCGGTATGACCGGCGATGCAACATTTACAATACTGGAGAAACCTGATGTCCTGTCAATCCCCCTTTCGTTTCTCAAAACAGAAAAGGACAAAAAATATGTCACAAAATTAACAGGGACTAAGAAAGAAAAAATGTATGTGGAAACGGGAATAGAGTCCGATACTGCGGTGGAAATAACGGGTGGTTTGGCAGAGGGCGACGTCATTTATGATTAAACTCCAGCATGTCTATAAAGAATATCCTATTGACGGTGAGAAATTTTTCGCGCTCAACAATGTGTCTTTGGATATAAAAAAGGGTGAGTACTCTGCAATTCTTGGTCCTTCCGGTTCGGGAAAATCCACGCTTATGCACATCATGGGGCTTCTGGACCTTCCCAGTAAAGGAAACGTGCTTATCGATAACATCGACGTCTCAACGTATACGGATAATCAACTCTCGCTGGCACGCAATGAGTTTATCGGATTTGTATTTCAGCAGTTCAATCTTATCAACAAACTGACTGTTCTTGAAAATGTCCTCCTTCCAACCATTTACACTAAACGTCCGTTGTCGTTTCATCCTCGTGAACGGGCGTTTAAACTTCTCAAAGATTTTGGACTGGAAAGTAAAATCCGCTCATTTCCGAATAAAATTTCCGGAGGACAACAACAACGGGTTGCTATCGCCAGAGCCCTTGTCATGAATCCGAAACTGGTGCTGGCTGATGAACCGACCGGCAACCTGGACAGTAAAACCGGAGACGCCATCATGAACCTATTGGAAAAACTCAATAAAGAAGAGGGGGTTACTGTCGTTATTATTACACATGAAAAAGATATTGCAGACCGAACAAAACGGAAGGTTCAAATTAGAGACGGACAAATTGTACAAGCGTAATACGTTAGTCATTCCCGCGAAAGCGGGAATCTAATTGAATCACGAGATTCCAGCTCACTCCGCCAGCTGACGGATTGGCCGGAATGACAAAACAAACTCGTTATGACCTATTTTCTTTTTATTCTTAAATCTGCGTTTGAAGATTTTTACAGAAATAAACTGCGGACGCTCCTCACATCTTTGGGGATTCTCATCGGGGTTGCATCTGTAGTTCTTCTCATTGCCCTTGGGCTCGGACTGAAAGCCTACATCAAACAGCAATTCGAGAGTCTGGGAACCAATGTCCTCTACGCTATGCCGGGTACCATGGAAACTATGTCCCGCGGCGGCCCGGGCAACTCTGAAATTCGATTGGATGATAAAGATGTCCGGACGCTCAAAAAAGTAAGAAATGTCACTGCGGTTGTTCCTTTTTATTCTAAAGTTTCCCGGGTACAAGGATCCATCGATACAAAAACGTTTGAATTTGCCGCTTCCACCGCTGAAGTGTTTGACGTCATGTCTCTGGACGTCGAATATGGAGTCCCTTTTACGAAAAGCGATGTGGAGAAGGGCAGTAAAAAAATTGTCATCGGACCAAAAGTAGCTGAAAAAATATTCGGATCTGCCTCAAACGCTCTTGGAAAAACCGCAAAAATTGACGGTCAGGCGTATAAAGTAGTGGGTGTGGTAAAAGCAAAAGGCGGCGGCGGATTAGGGACTCCAAGCGTTGATGAGCACATATATATGCCCCATACCGCAGCATGGTCGTTTAATCCGACAAAAAAATATATGATGATTTATATAAAAGCCGCAGACGAAACAGTCATTCCTTCAATTAAAGAAGAGGCAACAAAGGCCCTTCTTAAACGGTATAAAAAGGATGAAGTCTCAATTATCGAGCAGACGGAAATCCTCAATACGATTAATTCTATTTTCAATATCCTTAATTCCGTCCTGATCGGCATTGCTGCAATATCGCTCGTTGTCGGAGGGGTCGGCATCATGAACATCATGTATGTCAGCGTTGTTGAACGCATCAGGGAAATCGGCATACGGCGGGCAATCGGAGCAAAAAAATACGACATCCTCTGGCAATTTTTGGCTGAAGCCGTCCTTTTATCCGGCATCGGCGGAGTATTGGGCCTTCTGGCGGCAGGCATAGGCGTACTGGCTCTCCAAACACTATTCCCTGCATACATTGACCTTCCAACGATCCTTATTGCTCTTGGCGTATCTTCCGGAGTCGGTATCGTTTTTGGGGTCATGCCTGCTAAAAAAGCAGCTGACCTCTCACCCATTGAGGCAATCAGGTATGAGTAATGCTCAATGAAATAAATCCGACCAATCCGACCAATATACCAATGAATATCTGAATTATATAATTTAAACATTCAACCATTTATTGGTCTGATTGGCTTATTGGTCTGATTAAAACATTGTTTAATGAAATCTGTTAATCCATCATTTCCCTGTATCCACTGTCAATGGCAAGTTGTGGGCAGTGGAGCTATCGGCACGGCGCATCGAAACCACTGCCCGTATTGCCTCTGGTCAAAGCATGTCGATAAGGAGAAATCCGGAGATAGAAAATCAATGTGCCAAGCTGAAATGACACCAATCGGATTGACGTTTAAACATGAAGGATTTGATAAATATGGAAAAGTAAGACAGGGCGAATTGATGATTGTCCACAGGTGTATGGAATGCGGAAAAGTAAATATCAACAGAATCGCAGGAGATGATAGCGAAGAAACAATTCTCTTATTGCTTCAACAAAAAAATATTACTAATGAATTGGGCAGTATTCTTAAACAATCAGACATCGATCTTTTGGGAAAAAAGGATGAAGATCGGGTCCGAAAACAACTTTTCGGTACTCACCAGGTAGGATAAAATATTTAGCTTCGCAAGGCGACGCCTTGCGAAGCTAAATCTCATATTTTATATTTCTCCGGAAGAAACCAACTGAAGCTCTTCTTCTTTCATTAATTTTAAAAAGTCAGGGGAAAGGAGAAAATGGATATCATCAATTCTTTGCTTAATGAAAGATGTGAGGTTTTTCTCAAATTCTCCCGCATATCCGGGATGAAACATAAATTCAATTGAATAAAGGTGGCTGTCTCTTTTTGCTTCTTCTACATCTTTTTTATACTCGCTGTACATTTCTTCAGGAGTCCCCCAGTGGTAAGCAAATATCCTATCAACGGTCCTACTAATGTTTAATCCTCTTGGTATTTCAGCTGGTTGAAGTGTCTTATGTATAACCTCTTTTCTCGCATAACAATTATTTGCTGTGCAATAATGAGCAACATGTTCAACAAGTTTGGTATGGAGCGCAATTTGTTTATGGCCAATCACGTGTTTTGGAGAGAAACCAACTTTTTTCCGAAATAACTCAATTTCTTCATCAAAAGCGCCCTCTAATTGTTCCTTCGTCCACTCCTTTAAAATGCGGTCATAGTCGTTGCCCTGAAGAATTTTGCCACCTTTGGATAAACGGTAAAGCGAAAAATGCAGTCCAACGTTTTGAATATTATTTTGTCGAATATAAGATACGGCTTCATCAGTTCCGTAGGAATCTACCATCAGCGACAGTTCTGAAACCCTTGATTGTTCGTACGCCTCAAACATAGCTCTATTAATACTTTTACTGAAACCAAAATCGTCAGCAGTAACGAGTGTTTTGATGGACATATATTTTCTACACACACCTGGTGTGTGTAGACTGTAGACAAGTGTGGATGCGGCTCTCTATAAACAATATATGTGATTTAATTTATTTATACAACTGACTATGGGTTCCTAACATTTCGAAGAGAACGGTGTATTCCTTGTTTTTCTTCATCTCTATGGAATAAATAGCCCGCCAATCGCCGGTAATATTTATACTCCTTAAGCCAGTAAGTTTACCAATTAGGCTATGATTATTCAGCAACGGGTGATGTTGATACCGGAGAAAAAGACTTAATCGCTTCCGGAAAGCAATTTTGATTTTGACCGGTGCTTTCCTTAGCTGTTTGTCAAAGCTTTTTGAAAAATCAATTCTTACGGGATTTTTTGTCATTGGTGATGAGAGTATCTATATAGTCAAGCACCTCATCGTTATTCTTAAAAGATATAATTTTTCCTTCACGCTTATCCTTCTTCGATTTATCCAGTGTTTTTATCATATAGTCAGTCGGTACTTCTGCCGCTCTTAACGTCACCGTACGCGCCCGCACCACTTGTTTCAAACAAGCGTTCACTAATGAACTAAGACTCAACCCTAATTCTTGAGCTACATTCTGGGCCTGAACTTTTAAATCTGGATTAAGTTTGACATTGATGACGGCTGTATTCATATATACGAAGTATATACTTTTTATATACCACAGTCAAGAGGGTCAGACCAGAGAAATAAAGCTGTATAGCTTTTTCTATAGCGGCCCGGGTAATTTGGACTGTTTTTTTTGATAGAAATTTTTATAATCCCTTCGTAGCCCATCAATCAATGGTATAAATTCAATACCATATTTTTTGATCTTATCATTGGAAACAATTAAGTTTTCGTTATCAAAAGGAAACTCTTCCTCTTTGAAGTTAAGACCAATAGCATCTGGATTTAACTGAATAATCGGTTCTTTACCGACAATTTTTCCCATTTCTCCTACCAAACCGGTATTCGTAATGATCTGGTCGCCCGCGATATTAAATGCCCCCTGTGCCCTATGCTCGACCAGTGCAACAATTGCCAGCGCCACTTCGTCAACAAACACAAACTGTGTGACGCCAAGTCCATTTCCCGGTAGTATCAAAGGTATTTTTTTTATTATCCTTGAGTAAATAAAATTTTCCCGATCGCAATAATTCTTGGGACCCAGAATATACGCAGGGCGGATTGTCCCACATTTAATTCCGCTCTTTTCTAAAACGCGTTCACATGCCACCTTGCCCTTATTGTAGTCACCAAACGCAGGCCAATCGCCTATCGGAGATTCCTCTGCAAGCGGAAATATCTCAGTTTTTTGATACGAAGCACTGGTGCCAAAATTTAAAAAATAATCAAATTTCAATTCTTCTATAGCCCGACTGGTTTGAGAGCCGATGAATGCACACATGTCTATCGCTACATCAAATTTTTCTTTAACATAAAATCCCTTATCTCTGTCGCCTTTTATGAAAGTAACTCCCTTTGGATACTTTGTGGAAATAACACCCCGATTGAAGACGGTAATTGTATGTTTCCGGGCAATAAGAAGTTTGACGAGGTGAGGCCCAACAAATCGCGATCCGCCAATGATAAGGATTTTCATATTATCTCCTTTTATATTCCAATATCTGCATGGCTACTGCGCTCAAGAGAATGATACCTCCTCCAATACATGCTCGGACAGACGGTATTTCCTGAAAAACAAAAAAAGCAAGCATAATGGAAAGAACTGTTTCCAACGATAAAATGGGACCGGAGACAATCGCTTCTACTCTCTTATATGCAAAATTAAGAAAAAAATTCATGCCTGCTATAATCATTCCTGAAAATACAATGATGCCGACCAAAAATGCATCTCCGTTCCATTTTGGAACGCCTTCCCTCATAAGGTTTGACATAATCACGGTGAAAATAAATGCAAAAAAGAGAGTATATGTTGACAGTTCTCTATCTGATAAATAATCCGTATGCCATTTTCGGGAGACGATGCTGAACCCAAACGCAAATATTGAAAACAACGACAAGAACTCACCTTTTCCCCCAATGGACTAATCCGCTTATATCGTTTACTGACACCATGAGAACTCCGACAAAGGAGAATATGATAAGCATGGTTTTTCTTATCGTTATTTTTTCATGAAAAAATAATGTTCCTAAAATAGCAGTAGCAGGAAGAGCCTGAATAAACATCACGTTGCTTACTTTTGTGATAAGGAGCGACATTGTCATTGCTCCGGCTGCCAATACCCAATAGCTTATGGCGCGAAGCACCAATAACAGAGTATCTCTAAAAGGTATATGAAAAATTTTATTTAATGCAATATCTTTATGAAAGAAAAGTATGGAAAAAAAGAAAGCCGCTCCGATTCTTAGGTACAATTGCTGATATAAAGCAAATGAAGTATTAAGAAATCTCGGAAAAATAGGAAGTATCCCCCACGATAAGGCAACGAGAACCAGCGCAATAATTCCTTTTTGCTTCCGGGTCATAGAAATTCCCATTACTAACACAGGTTGCGTGTTAACTCACGCGCTTCGGCGGACTACGCGATTACTTCTTATGCCACGGCGCGTTAATCATGCCGCATTTTTTTATATTTATACGGTTTTCCTGTTTGCGGGTTAATCGCTCCCTCCTTCGTCCATCGGCTTCGCTCGGGACTTCGGCGGGCAGGCCGCATTAACTCAAGTTTGGGTAGTGGCACTTCTTCCACTTCTTACCTGATCCACACCAACAAGGATCATTTCGGCCTAAGTGTTTCACTGATTTTACGGGTTGAGGAGCGGATTCCTGATTTGTCCGCATTTGTTTGGCTGCCTTGCTGATGGCCGTTTCAGTAGGTAATGGTATATTTCTGTCTGATGACTGCCTGTCCGCCGAAGTTTTAACGAAGGCGGAATGTCTGATAACTGACGGCTGTGTTGGAATGTTCACCTGTATTTTAAAGATCCTGTGGGCAATGTCAGATCCGATTGCAGCTACCAGCCGCTCAAACATGCTGAATGCCTCGTTTTTATATTCAACCAAAGGATCGCGCTGTCCGTACCCCCGGAGTCCTATGCCCTCCCTGAGGTCATCAATTGCCTCCAGATGCTCCATCCATAAGTTATCAATAATGGTGAGTGATACCCACCGCTCAACCTGACGCATGACTTCTGGAGAAATTTGTTTTTCCCGCGCCTCATACATATCACGGCTGAGTTTAATGAGAAAATCGGAAATCTCCTCTGATGTGTGCATCTGGAAAATCTGGGTAAAAAGCTGTTTTTGCGACAGTTCATCAAAGGGAATAATAGTAACAAACTCGGTAATAATCTGCTCCCGCTCAATGTTTCCTCCTTCACCTATGTGAAGATTGACGAGTGTGCTGATGTCACTGGCAATATACTCCAGTATTTTCTCTTTCTGGTCTTCGGCAAACAGAGCTTTTCTTCGCAGCCGGTAAATAATTTCCCTATGTTTATTGAGGACATCATCATATTCCACAAGGTGTTTCCTGGAGTCAAAATGAAACCCTTCTACTTTCACCTGCGCCTGCTGGATTGCCCGGGAAACCATCGGGTGCTCCAGGGGGACGTCTTCCGGCAGGTTAAACATCGTCATAAGCTTCGCAACCTGATCTCCGCCGAAAAGACGCATGATGTCGTCTTCCAGTGATACAAAAAACCTGCTCGTCCCCGGATCGCCCTGCCTTCCGGACCGGCCACGAAGCTGGTTATCGATGCGCCTGCTTTCATGCCGTTCTGATCCTATGACATGAAGGCCGCCTAAACGGACCACTTCATCATGCGCTTTCTGCCACGCACTCATTTTTCGTGAAAATTCTTTTTCATCTTTTCCGCCAGAGGCGGATCCGCCTTTGGCGGACACTTCTTCCAGCTCATACATTTCGGGTTTTGATCCTCCTAAAATGATGTCCACTCCGCGGCCTGCCATGTTGGTTGCCACTGTGACAGCGCCTTTTTTACCTGCCTGTGTAATGATGAGAGCCTCCTGCAGATGATTTTTGGCATTCAGGAGCTGATGCGGAATGCCTTTCCTTTTCAAAAGCTCACCGATGATTTCATTTTTTTCTATTGAAGTAGTGCCTACCAGCACCGGCTGGCCTCTCTTATGACATTCCGCAATCTCATTGGCAATTGCACCGTATTTGGCGCGGGGCGTCTTATACACACTATCGGAGTAATCCCGCCGAATCATGTCTTTGTTGGTGGGAATGATAACAACATCAAGATTGTAGATTTTTTTGAATTCCTCTGCTTCCGTTGCTGCAGTACCCGTCATACCTGCCAGTTTTTGGTACATACGGAAATAATTCTGGAGAGATACGGTTGCCAGAGTTTTACTTTCCTGCTGGATCGCGACTCCTTCTTTGGCCTCAATTGCCTGATGGATCCCTTCGGAAAACCTTCTTCCTGTCAGGAGCCGTCCGGTAAACTCATCAACGATCACAACCTGTCCGTCTTTGACGATATAATCCCGATCTTTCAAAAACAGTGTCCTGGCTTTGAGGGCTGCTTCCAGGTGATGGACGGTCTCAAAATCCTCCTCATAGATATTGCCCAGTCCCATCATCTTCTCTACTTTCATCACTCCGTGATCCGTGAGATGTGCTGTCCGCATCTTTTCATCTATCGCGTAATCAATTTTTGACGTGAGCTTATCGACCATCTTTGCATAATCGTAGTACTTGTGTGTGGCTTCCGCGTCAGGAGCTGAAATAATATGGGGAGTTCGGGCTTCATCAATAAGAACTGAATCCACCTCATCAACCACCGCATAGTGAAACTCCCGCTGGGTCAGCTGTGACGGGTCAGACACCATGTTGTCCCGAAGATAATCAAATCCGAATTCGCTGTTTATGCCATACGTGACATCAGCCTGATACGCTTCTTTTCGGGTAATGGGCCGCAGGTGCCGCAGGCGGAAATCTTTGGCTGTCGGGTCAGTATAGGAAGGATCATAGAGGAACGACTGATCGCTGATAATGGCTGATACCGATACTCCCAAAAGGTGGAAAATCGGCCCCATCCATCCTGCATCTCTGCGGGCCAGATAATCGTTAACCGTGACAAGATGCGCACCCTGTCCTGATAATGCATTAAGATATAACGCAGGAATTGCCGACAAGGTCTTCCCTTCTCCTGTTTTCTGTTCTGCAATTTTTCCAAAATGCAGTGCTGCAGCTGCTATAAGCTGTACGTCAAAATGCCGCTCTCCGTTAATCCTGCGGGAGGCATCTCTGACCAGAGCAAATGCCAAAGGAATACACTCGTCAAGGGGTGCGTCTTGGGATAATTTTGTTTTTAATTCTGCGGTTTTTTGGACAAACTGGTCATCCTTCAATTTTCGGATATCACCCTCTAATGAATTAATCTCCAGAACGAGATTGCGGAGCTTCCCTATCTCCTTTTCATTGCTATCCAGCAGTTTCCCTAAAAATCCAAACATGAAACTCATGATATCACAATTTCAGCCTCATTTGTGAACCTGGTACGAGTTTCACATTATCAATAGAATCTTGTAATCCCAACGTGTAAAAAGGCTTAGCTTTGTTTAACAAAGCTAAGCCTTGGACTCAAAGAACTATCGGCTATTAATCAACATTGTACGAAAAAGAAGCGATTGAGGGCAATTCCGTAGTCCTTCACCGTAGAAAACAAAGAGGTAAGCGTGACAAACAGGTGATCCGACTTCATCTTATATTCTTTTTCCCGTAAATAATTGATACATAAGAATCCTTTTGGCGAAAGAAGTTTTTTCAGTTGTACAATAAACTGTTTTTGCTCAATAAACGATGGTATGTGAGGTCCGACGGAAAGATCAACAATAATACAATCAAACGTTCGATTTTGTCCTAATAATTTCTTTACATAGAGTTTTGCATCAGCTTGAACAATATGAATGTAACGGTCTGAACGTATATTGAAATATTTTTGGGCAATATCAATGATGGCTTTGTCGATATCCACACAGGTCTGTTTGATTTTCGGAAAGTACCCGGATAAAAGGGATATAACCGTCCCTCCCCCTACCCCTAACACAAGTGCGTTTGTCGGTTGCTGAGTTTGAATGGAAAAATGCTTACATGCATGTTTCCAGAGATTTTCGATATACGCGCCTGATTGGGGTGACCTATTAACCAATAATTTCATTTTTCCCTGTTCCTCATTCACGCGGATATGATAATTATGGGGAGATGAAGTAATGAGTATTGTTTGAGGAAAGAGATAGGATTTCCAGGACATGAAGGTTCATTTTATGTCATCGCGAGAAACAAGAGAGACGAAGCGATCTTTATTATAGAGATTGCTTCAGCCTCGCTTCGCTCAGCTTCGCAATGACAACAGCAGAATAAGCATTATCTTTTGATCACTTCTTTTCCGACAAAAGGTTGTAATACGGTTGGCACACGAATAGAACCATCTTTTTCCTGATAATTTTCAAGAATTGCTATAAGGATCCTTGGCGAAGCAATAGCCGTATTATTGAGCGTATGGCAAAAGACTGTTTTCCCGTCTTTTGTTTTATAACGGATCTTTAACCGCCTGGCCTGAAAATCACCCATAAAGGAATCGGACATGGTTTCGCCATAGGAGACTCTGCCCGGCATCCATGTCTCAATATCGTATTTTTTGACCTGCGGTTCTCCCATATCAGCTGTAGACATAAGGATCACCCGATACGGAAGTTCCAAATCCTGAAGCACTTCTTCTGCATTAGCTAACAGCTCTTCTAATATCTCCAACGATTCCTTTTCATTGTTTTTTGCTATCACGACCTGCTCGACTTTATTAAACTGATGCAGTCTGTATAACCCCTTTGTATCTTTTCCGTAGCTTCCTGCTTCCCTCCTGAAACACGGGGAGAATGCTACAAATTTTTTCGGCAATTCTTCTTCTTTTAATATCTCATCAGCAAAATAGGAAGTAATGGGAACTTCCGCAGTACCTGCTAAGTAGAGATTGTCTTTTTCCAGACTATACACTTCATCCTTTCCCCATGGAAGCTGGCCGTTCCCAAAAAGCGTAAAGTCCCGAACGAGTGACGGTGCGATCATCGGGGTAAAACCGCGGCTAGCAAGCTTCTGAAATGAATACCAAAGGACAGCAAGTTCCAAGTGCGCTCCTTCGTTTTTCAAAAAATATCCCCGAAATCCGGAAATCTTCGTTCCTCGTTCAAAATCGATAAGATCCAGATCTTTCCCAAGCTGTATGTGGTTTTTAGGGGTAAAGTCAAATGCCTTTGGTGTTCCCCATTTCCTTACTTCTACATTTGCCGAGCTGTCTTTCCCCACTGGAACGCTTTCATGGGGAATATTCGGTATTGTCAAAAGATATGTTTTTAATTTCTCTTCAACAATACGCAGTTCTTCCTCTGAACTTTTTACTTCTTCTTTTAAAACACGTGCTTTTCTCCGGTCTTCTTCGTTATCAAGTTTTCCTGTTTTATTGCGTTTCGCACGTTGCTCCTCGATTTTTATGATAAGCTGCCTCCTTCTGCTATCGGCAGCCATTAACCCGTCCCAGTCCACCTGACGGTTTTTGTTTTCCGCAGCTCTTTTGCAGATATCTAAGTTTTGGCGGATAAAATTGATGTCGAGCATAGTGGTATAACCATCAACGAATTACGAATGATTTTACGAATATACGAATCTTATTTATTCGTAAATTCGTACCGATTCGTTATTCGTTGATTATTTTCAGGATAATCGGCTTTAATTTTTCCAACGCTTTCCTTCTATGATTATACGCTTTATTTTCCTCTTTGGATAATTCATCGTGGTTATAATACTTCTTCAATTCCGGTAAATACAGAAGCGAGCGGTACGGAAATCCTTTTCTTCTGTAAGAAGATGGCTTTGGGGCAATTATCCCTCGTATGACACCCTCACTCGTATGAACGTTTCCGTGTGACAATGCAAGCGCAATGACAACCCGAAGCTGCGCTCCACGCTTGTTTTTGGGTATTCTCTTCATTCTCTCAATGACGTGTTGAATTAATTCCTCATCTTCATCTTCCCGGTCTTTATGTATCCATCTGTGGGAATGTACTCCCGGTTCACCGTTAAGAGCATCAATCTCCAGCCCTCCGTCATCAGCCAGAGTCGGAAGGCCGGACAATTTTGCATACGTCTTTGCTTTCAATATCGCATTTTCTTCAAACGTACTTCCGGTTTCTTCGACTTTCTGAGCAATACCGATATCTTTAAGTCCTATGCACGTAAAAGGAAGATCCGAAAGACAGTCCTGAATTTCCTCCAGTTTTGCTAAATTTGTTGTTGCTATGAGCAATTTCTGCATACGTGCTACTTTATCATGTTAACATAATAAAGTAGTCATAAACCAAGTCCTTCGTGGATATCTTGAAGTGCTTTTAATCCCATGCCGAGGAATTGATCAATAGGAATGTTGATCTCTTCGCATTCTGCAATGATCTCTCTTTTGCAGTTGGCGGCAAATCCTTTGCTCTTATATTTTTTGATTAACGATTCAGGTTTTACGCTTGCTAATTTTTTATCCGGCTGAATAAGCGCTGTGGCAACAATGAGGCCGGTAAGGGTTTCAGCTGCAGCTAAGGCGTGCTGGACTCTGCCTTCCCTGGTTTTATCTTTAAACTCCGGCGGGCCGTAATACGCGTCTCCGAATCCCTGACCATATCCATGTGATTGAATTGTTTTGATAAGAAATTCTGTACCGCCATTCTTTCTTAAAATATCCGCGCATCGAATGCAGTGGAGTTTTGTGTTTGTTCTTGTTTCTTCCCAGTCGATGTCATGCAGAAGCCCGATAATCCCCCACTCCTCTTCAACTTCTGAGAAATGCCGGGCAAGTACCCGCATAATCGCCTCCGACTCAATGCAATGCATCTTCGTTATTGGATCTTTAATATATTCATCAAGAAGCTTCTTTGCCTGTGGATAGGAAATTCCTATATCCTTTGTGCTATGTCCATTATGATTGTTTTGTTTATTGGATACTTCTTCCTGTTTCTGTTCTTTTTTTTCATCTGTAATCGGTCGGAGAGTCGGAAATAAAATAACATCTTTGAGTGCGTGCTGATTGGTGAGAATTGCAACAAGGTTGTCAATACCCATACCCCAGCCGGCAGTTGGCGGCATACCATACTCAAGTGCCCGAATATAATCGTCATCAAACACTTCATGTTCACTGTGACCTATTTCACCGAGTTTTTCTGATTCCTTCCAACGATTCGCTTGGTCAATCGGATCATTTAATTCGTTATATGCATTGATGATTTCTCGTCCAGCAATAAGTAACTGAAATGACGCTGTCTTACGAGGATCTTCCGGAAGCCGTTTCGCAAGTGATACGAAATCCGTCGGCCGATCTGTCAAAAAAAGCGGACCGACCAAATGAGGTCTGGTAGTTTGCTTATAAAATGTATCTAAAACGGCTCCGTAACCGATCGCTCCTGTTAAATCCACTTTTATTCCTTTGCTTTTAATCATGGTGCGTAATTTTTCCTCTGTATCAGCTTGATTAATGTCAACTCCGGTATGTTCCAATATCGCTTCCCTATAGGTTATTCTTTTCCATGGAGCCTGAAAATTTAATTTTATACCCTGATAATCCAACTCAATGGTTTGACATACGTCCTGAACAAGCTCAATGAGCATGTTTTGGGTAAACTGCATTAATTTTTCATAATCTGTGTACGCCCAATAAAATTCGAGCATCGTAAATTCTGGATTGTGCCCCCTATCCATCCCTTCATTTCGAAAATCCTTCCCCAATTCATATACTTTTTCAAACCCGCCTATAATCAATCGTTTGAGATAAAGTTCAACAGCTATCCGTAAATAAAGATCCGTGTCTAACGTGTTATGATGGGTAATAAATGGCTTTGCCGCTGCTCCACCATAAATTGGCTGTAAAATCGGAGTTTCAACTTCAATAAAACTGTGAGAATCAAAATAATGACGGAGAAATTTAATAATTTTAGTACGTATCAAAAATACATTTTTAACTTCCGAATTCATCAGCAAATCCACGTATCTCTGACGATAGCGTTCCTCAATGTCCTTGAGCCCATTCCACTTGTCAGGAAGCGGCCGGATTGTTTTTGTAATGAGCTGAAAATTTGCTGCAAAGACAGAAACCTCTCCGGCTTCAGTTTTTCCGAGTGTCCCCTGAACACTGAGAAAATCGCCCAGATCTACAAGTTCCATAAGTGCAAATGTCTTCTCAGAAACCTTATCTGCTTTACAGACTATTTGTATCTGACCGGATTCATCGACAAGGTCAAAAAAACAAATTTTTCCGTGTCCCCGTCTTCCGGTTATTCGGCCAACAACGCTAACATCCTCTCCTTCTTTTGTTTTTGCTTCTGCGATTGTTTGATCCCGAATGACGCGCGAAGGATATGGGTCTATGCCCATTTTTTTCAATTCTTGAAGTTTCTCAATGCGGGTCTTACGTAAATCATCTAAAGTAGGCATATGTTTTCATTATACAAGAAACCCAGCCTTTTGTGGAAGGCTGGGTAATTTATTTGTAAGAATTATTTTTTATCCTATCTCTAAAACCTTGTATTTAATCTTACCTGCAGGAGCTTCCACTTCCACCATTTCCCCTACTTTTTTCCCAAGAAGCGCTTTCCCCAAAGGAGACTCATGGGAAATTTTCTTTTGCATCGGATCTGCTTCCCATTCTCCGACCAAGAGGTACTCTTCTTTTTTTCCGTTGACGTGGAGGATCACTTTCGAACCGATGTCTATCTGTCCCGTTGCCTTTGAACTGATGATTTTTGCAGCTCGGATAATCTCTTCAAGCTCCGCTATCCGTCCGTCAATGAACGCAAGATCCTGTTTTGCCGCCACGTATTCGCTGTTTTCGGAAAGATCTCCTGCCTCTCGGGCATCCGAAAGCCTGATAACCGTTGCCGGCCGTTTTACTTTGACCAGTTCTTCATGCTCTGCTTTCAGGGCATTCAGGCCTTCTTTTGTCAGCAATTGCTGATGACTATGATTGTCCATATGGTGAAAAAAAACCTCCCCACAGCATCTTCTCTTTTTTGACGCGGGGAGCGTTTTTATATACGAAAATAAGCTCAAAAATTCAAAACAGACAAGAATAAAGTGTACAGTAACCTCCTTGAGCTGTCAAGTAGAAGCTGATAGAATACAAAGGCCTTACAAGCTGATTCCAAAGCTAATTTCTTAATTTCGTTCTTTTATATTGTTTATTTGTAGATTAATAGATTTATATATTTGTAGATTTAATCTTCGCCGCGTTCGTCTAGTGGCCCAGGACGACACGTTCTCAACGTGTAGATCATCGGTTCGAATCCGATACGCGGTACAACGGTTTTCTAATTCTCCATTTTTGAGGCAAAAAGAATTATATTGTATAGTAATAATATTGTTATGCATGAGACATCAAATTCTGAACTTCTAAAATCAAAAAAAACTGCTGTTATAGAAAATCTTGATCCCGCTGATCCTTTATTAAGAGTAGCTCTCCCAAAAATTATTGAAGAGCATGTAGACAGATATAAATTGGTTGCAAAACATCTCAACGACCGTGTAAGTGAAAAATTAACAATTATCGATACTGCGTCAGGTCGGGGTTATGGACCTGCTATATTAGCGCATGATTTTCCAAATGCAAAAATAGTGGAAGGAATTGAAATTGGAGAAGAGTATGCGCGAAAAGCCCTAAAAAAGTATGCGGGAGAAAATGAAAAATCATTAGGATTTATACAAGCTGACGTAACCAAACTACCAGTTAAATCCAATTCCGCAGATATTATTACAGGATTCGAAATAACGGAACATATTGATAGAGAATTACAAGAACAGTATATTCGTGAATTGTATAGAGTTCTAAAACCAGGCGGTGTCGCCTTCGTATCAATACCATATCGTTATTCATTTGAAACAAATGCAAAAGGAGAAACAATACGGTCAGGATCGTTTACCAATCCGCATCATCTTTATGAACCCACACGTGATGAAATGAAAGACCTTTTTTCAAATGCAGGATTAGCTATAACCGAAGAATTAGGACAAATTACAGTTCCTCCTGAACAAGCCGAAATGATACGAAAAATGAACAAGATTGTTCCCATCTGGCCAATATTTGCTTGGCATCCCGGGCAAGATGTGTCAGTTAAACCAATACCCAAAGGTCAAGTTGCACTTACCCATATTTTTGTCTTAAATAAACCACTTCCTTCGCCCATACCCACAATTTGATAAATAAACAAAATACATTTACCTTAGTCTAACGGGTATTATCCTTCGCTAAAGCTACGGATAGCGAGCTATCCAAAGTTGAAAAACGACGGATAGCAAGCAGCGGGAAACCTGATGGGACTTTATAATATTGCCTTACTGGTGAAAGGAGGACTTTCTTTGGATATATGTTTATTTAGTTCTTCAATCCGTTCCGGCAGTTCGTTAAAACGGTGAATAAACCATTTCGCACCGAGTTTTTCAAAATCCTGTTGTGTTCTGAGTCCGCTTTCTATAGATGCGATAAAATAAATACCCGCAACTTTACACCACTGAACATCTGTAAATGCATCACCCACATAGACCATTTCGGAAAAAGAAACATTAAACATTCTGAGCGGTAAGAGGAATACCCGCGGATCCGGTTTTTTAAATTTCGAGCGTTCTTGGTAAAAAAAGGCGTCGATCATAGGCATGAGCGGTGACTTTTCTGATATGAGATATTCAACTTCACAGTGTTGGCGGGATGTCTGAATCACAACTTTGTATCCCTTTGCCCGAAGTTTGCGAAGTACGTTGAGATTTGCTTCAGAAACGTAATCAAATTTCCCTTCTAATATGTGTTTGTGGGCTACTTTGGGAAATAATTTCATAAACGCATCTGCATCTATGCCAGGAACCCGTTCCACTATTGCTTCTTTTAAGGGCTTACCCCAATTTATCTGATGAGCAGACCTCGTCATTGGGCGACAATGCAGTTTTTCAGCAATTTCATTTTCCAGATGAAAACAGGCTTCTTCGCTTAAACAGAGCGTGTCATCAAAATCGACCAAAATTAGCTTAATCATAAGATAAACTATTATATCATAACAAGTTAAGGTAGAAGTTCTATAATCGATTGCAACCCCACCTGATACAATGTGGGGATGAAAAAACAAAAGAAACTGACTGCCTTTGAGCGTGATCAGATTGCTCTTTACCATACCCAAAGAGTCTCAA
>Ga0209210_1000844_pt1 | contig 28863 bp, 43 predicted proteins | sample RifGroA1_FD_183991 | JGI IMG/M metagenome (GOLD analysis project Ga0209210, IMG submission 183991) | Contaminated groundwater microbial communities from Rifle, Colorado, USA - Rifle Groundwater A1 (SPAdes) (version 2) | ecosystem: Environmental > Aquatic > Deep subsurface > Groundwater >...
GGCGAACGTGTCGTGCCGGTGGATGTCGGGGTCACGACGCCTCGTCTTCGTCGTCGAGGACGGCGCCGTTCTCGGGCCGGCCGACGATTTCGACGGGCTTGGTGACGATCGGCGTGCTCGTTTCCCAGACGCAGAGCTGCTCGGCTGCGATGGCGGCCTGGGAGACGGCGGCGGCGTGCTGGAGGCGGGCCCCGTCCAGGCCGCCCGGTTCGGCGTGCATGGCCCGGAGCCGCCGGAGCACGGCCTCGGGGCGGCCGGTGATGACGAGCTGGTCGCTCGCCAGCCGGATGGTCGTCCCCGTGACGGTGATGTGTTCGATCACCTCCCGGAATTCGCCGGGTTGGGCCGGCGCCCCGGCCACGCCCGCGAGCGCCCCGGCGGCGTGGGCGATGTCCGCGAAGACATCGAAAGCGTCTTCATCCAGATCGGCCCACCGCCGCTCCCAGGCGGTGGCGCACAGCTCGCCCCACAGCGGGGCGGTCCACGCTCCACGCCCGTTGACCGCCGCCAGGAAGGCGTCGGTCAGGTCATAGCACTCGCCACGGATCGTGGCGATGGTGGTGTCGTCGGTGACGGCGATGGTGACGTCGGCGCTGGTGATGATGGGCATGACTCATTCCCTCCTGCCCGGCTGCCGGCCGGGCTCGGTTTGCGGGTTCAACCATCACATCGATGGATGGACGCGCAAGCCGGTCAGCCTCGCGGGTTGACGGGCTTTCGAGTCCATCGACTGACTCACCCCTGGCGAGTCATTCTTCGATGACGAGGCAGCCGGGCAGCTTCATGGCTGCCTCGATGGCATCCGCCTTGCGGGTGAAGTCGACGGTGGTCAGGGTGCAGGCTGCCGCCCATGCCGGGCTGGCGAACAGCCCGCTGGTGTCGTCCGACACGAAGGCCCAGAACATGACAGGCCGGAACCGGTCGTACTTGAGCACGAACTGCTCTGTCGACTCTTCGATAGAGCAGGTTGACGTCCGGTCTTTCCGGACGGTAACGACCCGGCGAACCGGGACGAGCAGGGAGATCATGAATCCTCCGTAGGGGACAGGATCTGACCTTAGGGTCAGTCCAGTCCGGACTTTTTCCGACGGGCGGCCATCCGCTTATCCGCCCGCTCACGATACTTGCGGCGCTTGAACCAGTCAGCCGATGCTAAGTCCTCGTGGTCCGAGTCTTTCAGCTTTGACTCGATGGCCTCCTCGATCCATCGAGAGAAAGCCATGCCCTCATTGAGGGCGACTGACTTCGCCCGCTCGGCGATGTCTCGCCCGAGCGTGATGCTGAAGACCTTTCGATACTGGCGGACGGTCATGATGACCACCGGCGTTGATTGGCCCGCTTTCTGGCCTCCAGCCGGGCGGTCTGGCCTGGCAGTTCAGCCATCGGGTTTACATGATGGAGCTGACGGGCCATCAGCTCCTCGATGTAGCGACTGACCGGGATGTCCTCGATGGCTGCACGAGTACGGAAGGCAGCCATCAGGTCCGGGTCGATGGTGAAGGTGAAAATCTTTCGTCGGACGGCCATGGGATTTCTCTTCGGTTTGAGACACGACGAGTGTGACCTGGTCCCAAAAGCCTGTCAAGGCATCAGTATGTTCCTCAGATCCTTGACCCGTCAATACATTGATGGACAAAGCCATGGTCCAATCATGGCATTGTCGAAAGGTGCCTCGAAAAACAGGCATGAAAGCCAGTGACCTCGTGTCATTGACTGTCATTTCTGTTCATCGAATAACGGTCAAACTACTGAACAACCGTTCATTTGTATGTCCAACGGCTCAGATAGAGGAGGTGCTTATACAACGAAATAGAAAGCCTCATGTATAGCTATATGAGACATCCTTTTTCGTTGGGAGAAATGGTATATCCTCTGAAAAATAGTGTGGATAGTGATTGGCGACTCACTAACTGTAGTATTTCTCTACAGTGTAAGGATCTCCATACACCTACACACGACCTCCTAAACAGGTCTACAATCAATCCTCATAGGTAGGTAGCAGTCCTATGGCTCCATACCCGTCAGAATGGATTGTAGGGCCATCCTTGGGGCAGGAAATGGCATCAGAGGGTTAGGGCCATGCCCCCATGGCTGGGATGGATCCATGACGGCAAGGATCCATGGCCGGGATGGATCCAATGAGGAAAGCCCGTCAAGGTGACGGGCTTTCAGGGGATCGGGGTAGGGACTACCGGCCGGACTACCGGCCGGAATGCCTTGACCGAAGCTTGTAGGGCTGCACTGCCTTGACCCTGGCAAGGGCCTCACTGTCCAGCCTTACGGCTTCGGATCCCGACGGTGTCAGGTCAGGGGCTTTGCTCCCCGCTGAGGCCATTCCCCTGACAAGGGATCTTCCCCTGTCAGTGTCAGATCCCTGGGAGATACTCCCAGGGGGGAGGATTCGGATCCCGGTCATCCTGCCTTTCCGCCTGACAGGGATTGACTTCCAACGGGACCGGAGCACTGTCTCCCCCGGTTCCCCGGCCACATGGATCCATGACCCGTCAGGGACCTGCACAAGCCAGGGACCGTGGACAATGCGCAGCAGCAGCCGCCGTTCACCCTCAAGGGCCGATGCCCGACGCTCGCGAGCGATGGCAAGGGTTGCGGCGGCTACGGAGCGGCGATGATCACGACGGGCGAGGTAGGCGGCCCTCTTGGCTTGCCGCTTGACCTGCACATGTCGGCCACCTCTATGGGAACGTCGTGCCAACGGGCCTCCTGGTGATCGGGTTGTCGGTGGATCGATCCATGCACGGATCGATCCACGGGCCACACGATCACGGGTAGCCGGTAGACAGGTAGCAGGTAGGGGCATGAGAAAGGGCAAGGCGAGCGCCGCAAGGTACGTGCACTGGCACCGTGCTCCCGGGTCTCGACCCGGAAGGGGATGCCGTGTCCTGCCGATGCAGGCATACGGGGAAACCGCGCTTCCGACGGATCGGAAGTGTGGCGCGTCAACCGAAGTCATAGATCGGCAGAGGCCCCGCACCCTGTAGGGTGCGGGGCAAGTGTCGAGCTACGCCTTGACGGTGAGGTTCACCCGGTCGGTGATGCCCAGCCGTCCCGCGGAGGGGAGGTGCTTGCTGAGCGACGACGAACGGTCGTTGGCGAACGCCTTGAGGCCGTCCACCACGGTGGATGCCACGGCGAGGATCGCGGCGATGTCGGTCGGGCTCGCGCCCTTGACCATCTCGACGGCGAGGGTACCCGCCACCTTGCGCTGCGCCGTGCTCAGGGCATCGATCACGGGGGAGACGCCGCCGCTGAGGATGCCCTTGATCGCCGTCGCCGTGTCGTTGTCGGACGGCACGCGGGAGACGAGCGCCTTGCAGCGCCCGTCCTGACGCGGGTTGACCTTGGGGGCCTCGGGGGCCTTGACGGGAGCGGACTGGACGGACGGAATGGACTGGACGGACATGGTTCACACTCATGCTCCCATGGAATGACACCGGCTACCCCGTGGGAGCGGGGCGGGGCAACCGGGTAGTGAGGTCATAGAGCCAGTGACACCCTATCACACTCGGAGGGCACTTGCTGTCACTTGGTAGTCTTACATCTTTCTCACAATCTGAAGTATACTGCCGAAAGCATCGGGAGAAACGGATTGTGCAGAAGGTGAGGACAATCGAAACCGATTGTCCACAAGGTCTGCACAATCACCGTCGGGGTGCTGTGCTCGGTCGGCCCTCGCCGGTACTCGCCGGACACTGGCGCCGCCGGACACTGAACATGCTTTCAGTATTCGGTGACTGACAGATTGTCACAAACTACTGGCCAACTGTACAGTAGTGTCAGGGTATGCGTTACTACCCAGGCAGCCATTCCAGGCCCCGTGCTGCGTCAGGGCTGACACGGCCTGTCACCCGATGTCAGGGCAGGGCGATGGGACCGAAGGTCCACGGCCACCGTAGCGGCTCACCGTCCACTGAGTAGCTACTCACTGAGTAGCTACTCACTGAATGCCATTCATGCCGCCGGGGGAGGATGCCGATCCCGCCCCGTCCCGTTCGGCAGGTTCCCGCCCGGCCCTCGCCCCTTGCCGCCCCTGGCAGGGATCGAGGGATCGGGCCAGCCACCCCCCTACCAACCGCCGGGCGCGGCGTGGGGTCCCCGCCCGCCGATATGGCTCCCAAAAATCAGCGTACAACCTACATTTAGTGTTGATCATACGACAATAAGGCAGATCCCTGAAAAACTGGCCCCCCGTGTAGAATCACTGTTGACATCCCGGCAACCACAGCATACCTTCTCAGCATGGCCGTCCTCATCGTCAACCTGTCAGATCATCTCCACAGGTCCTTCAAAAGCCATGCTCAGGCCCGTGGCCTGAGCATGTCGGCTATCGTCAGGGATCTCCTGGAGACCCGGATACCGGGTCTCCGGGAATCTGAGAACCCCCGGCAGCCGGGTTCCCCCATCATCGAGAAGGAGGAGGCTGCCTCCTCCTCCTCTTGCTCTGTTCAGGAAAAGGAGACCGACCCTGTCGGTCTCCCTCTCCCCAAAGGGGGAGGGGGGCGTAGCCCTCCTCCCTCCTACCGTCAGCAGGTCCAGAGAAGTCGGGGTCCACGGGGGCCCCGGATGCCGGGTCCCCCGACTGTTGGGGCTCCGGCTGCCCGGACTGTCGAGGACTGGCTGATCCTGACGGTCTCAGACATGATCCGTGTGGAAGCCAGTCTCTCTACGGAGACCCTCGATGCTTGGTTGGAGACCCTGGATCAGATGGACCCAGAGGCGCTGGACAGCCCATCCTGTCAGGCCGCCATCTCCCGCCTCCAGGGGGTCAGGCTACGCCGAACCCCCGGAGTTGGGCAGGGACCGGGCGACGGTGAACTTCCGAAAAGCAAGAAGGAGTTTCGATGACTGACAGCAACCAGGGAAAGCCGAAGAACCCGTACTGGCAGGCCGCCTTGTCCCTTGCAGATGCCTGGGGTGATGATCTGTTCGCCGCTCCGCTGCTCAAGACGATCCGGCGGATCACGAGATCGGTCGACGCCATCCAACAGCTTCGTGCCGACATCCGCTCGGCGAAGCACGCGGGTGGCGGCGACGCCCGCGAGTTCGCCTTCAGCGACCTCGGCTTGACCCAGCTCGGCACGTCGACCGCGATCGATCAGATGATCGGGCAAGCGCTGCCCCGGATGACATCAACGAAGACGGTCTACACGGGGCGCTACACCGATCTGATCGAGGCCACGCTGCCAAGCGGTGCCCGCTTTTGGGTCGAGGCATACCGGGCCAGCGACATCAAGGCTCAAACCGCCATGATCAGCGAAGCCTTCGCCCAGCGGGGCACCGCTGACGTCGTGCTGGACGGGCTCAGCGAGATCATCTGGGACGTGATCGGGGCGGCGGCTGTCGAGCTTCGCTTCGCTCCGGACCAGTGGGGCGATGCAAAGAGCCGGCTCGAGCCGCTTCCGCCGGCCGATGACTACGTGGTCACGAACAGCGGCGTTCAGTCCATGCTGGAGGAAGTCCGCGATCGGGCCCGTCTGTTCGTGGCGGCCGGCATCTCGCGCCGGATCCTGCTCTACGGCCCCCCGGGCTGCGGAAAGACGACCTTGGCGCGCCATCTGACCGACGCCTTCGACGGCCGCCTGGTGCAGATCAACGGCCGCGACGTGGCGAGCCATTCCGGGACTGTGGCCGTCCAACTCCTCAGCCTGTTGCGGCCGTCTCTGGTGCTGCTCGATGACCTCGATCGCTGCGACGGCCATGTCGAAGACCTGATGGGCGTGCTGTCCCGTCTCGACAAGACGGCGGGCAAGCCGATCGTCGTCGTCGGCACGGTCAATGCCATCGGGCAGCTTGACCCGGCGCTGCTCCGGCCGGGCCGCTTTGACGAGGTCAACAAGATCCCGGAACCGGACGCCGACTATCGCCGTCTGGTGGCCAAGCACTACGCCGAGAAGTTCGCTGCCTCCGTCGATGTTGACGCCGTCACCGAGCAGACCGACGGCTTCGCGCCCGCCGACGTCCGCGAACTCCTGCTCAGCGTCGGCACCGTCGGTCCGCAGGTCCTCGACGTCGAGTTGGAACGAGTCCGCCGTCAGCGCGATCTGTTCGCTGCCGATGCCTGCGCCAACTACCTGTCCGATCGGTCAAATCGGCCGAGTCATCTGGCCCCGGCAATCCCGAAATGACCAGGAGCTCTCGATGAACAAGTACCTGAAAGAACGCTACGACGGCATCCTCGGCTGTCTGCCGGACGATGACGCTGCCGTCGTCCGGGAGGTCCAGGCCGCCGTCCATGACGAGGCCGTGCGGGCGACCCGACAGCAGAACGACTTCTGGTCAGTCATCGGCAGCGTCATCGTCGTCGCGGCGGTCGTTGCCCTCGTCGTCCTCTCCGTCGGAGCCATGTTCTCGCAGGAACGGATCACCCGAGCCGTTGCCACCGGCGAGGCCGAGCAGCAAGAGCTTCGCGACCGCTGCCTCGACTGCCTGCTGGAGGCGCGATGACCCTTGACGACATCCTGCAGGCCCTCCGGACCGATCCCGATCTGGCCCGCGCCGTCGAAGCAGCCATCGCCCGCAGCCGACCGATTTACGACCGGCTGACCCACCAGTCAGTCACCGAAGGAGACTCCATGATCACCAAGACCGTCACCCTGTCCACTCCCTACGAACAGCCGGCCCTCCCCGAAGGCAGCAAGACGGCCATCCCGGGCGCCACCGTCCTCCTGTCGACCGCAGCCGGCGTCCATGTCGTCTACGTCGCGCGCTGTGGCTGGTGTGGCCTTCTCGAACACGTCACGACCTTCAAACAGTATCGGGTCAACGCCGATCTGCCGAAGTACACCCCGCTGCCGCCCGACTGGCGCTGGCAGGACGGCCTGCCCATGTGCCCGAAACACGAAGCCATCGTCATCGAGAAGGAGACCCCATGAGCAACGACAACATCATCGGTCAGAACATCCGGCGACTCCGCGATGCCGCCGATCTCACCCAGTCACAACTCGCTGAACGTGCTGGCATCGGCCGTACCATGGCCGCGTACGCTGAGCGTGGCGAGCATGTTCCGAGGAACATGACCCTGAAGAAGATCGCGACGGCGCTCGGCGTCACGGTCGACGACCTGACCAAGCCGTCTGCCTCCGCGGCCCCCACGGACTCCGGCTTCGACCTGAAGGATGGCCTCCAGGAAGCGATCGACGCCCTCCTCGCAGCGACCATCGAGGCCGCCGATGCCGGCGACGGATCGGCGGCCGACTTCGCGGCAGCGGCCAGCCAGCTCATCTCGCAGCTTCACAGCCTCCCGGAGGAAGCATGAGCAGCACGAATCGAGGTGGCGCACGCCGTGACGGAGACACCTACTACACGCCTGATGCTGTCGCGCGGGCGTGCGTCACGACCCTCCCGTCGCCGCAGACGGGGGAGTGGATACTCGAGCCGTCGGCCGGCGGCGGGGCGTTCATGCGTGCCGCGAAGACGCGCTGGCCCGCAGCCAACATACTCGGTGTCGACATCGACCCGTACGCGCCGATCGCCTACGCCGCTGACTTCCGGGTCTTGTGCGTAGACTTCCTGCAGTACAACCCACCGACGAAGCCCGCTTGGGTCATCGGCAACCCACCCTTCTCCGATGCCGAGGCGCATGTCCGGCACGCGCTCAAGCTGGCCATTGTCGGCGTGGCCTTCCTGCTCCGACTCGCGTTCCTGGAATCGACGAAGCGGGCCGCCTTCTGGGGTGAGCACCCGCCTGCCGAGGTCCACGTCCTGTCTCGCCGGCCGAGCTTCACGGGCGGCGGAACGGACTCTGCCGCCTACGGCTGGTTCGTGTGGACCATCGGCCATCAGGCAGAAGCTCCGCGGCTGTTCTGGCTGGACTGGAGCAAGGCATGAGCACCGACTACCAGACCGAGCTGTTCGCGGCCTACCGCGAGCTTCAGGAGATGTTGACATGAGGCAGATCGATCCAGTCATCCTCCAGGACCCCACGCTTCGCCGTCAGTGGCTTCGGGCACGACTTCGGGGCAAGCCCGTCGGACCGATGCTGCACAGCCTCGAAGAGCCATGGGACCTGGTCGTCGACGTCATCCGAGAGGGCGGGCCCACGGCGAAGGATCTGCTCGCTGATGTCGACTACCTGCTTTGTCAAGCGCTCAAGTCGCCAGATCGATCCACTCGCGAGATGGAAGGCTTGCTCGAAGTCGAGCGGGCCGTCAACTCTACAACTCCGTCCGAACCCATCAAGGAGAACGTCATGAGCGAAGTGAGCCCCGCAGAGTACATCGACGACGAGCTGAACATCCGTGTGACCTGTGCCTCCAACGCGGTCATCGTACGCCGCGGTGAGGATCAGCGCCTGCACGTCGTGGCCGTCGGGCACTTCGCTGAGCGCTACCTGACGGCGCTCGGCGCCGGGATCGGCTCCATCCCCGTCCCGGCCGGGCCGACTGCGCTGTGTTCCGCGCTGAACGGCGCGGTGAGCTGTCCGGTCTACCTCATCACGGTCGAGCAGATCATCGGCTTCGTCTTCAGCATCAAGTCGGCGACGCCATGAACATCACCTTCGAGTGGCAGCCCTGCCCCGATGGCGCGGTCCTGCGGGCCGTGCTGCCCTCGGGCTGGTCATTGACCACCGTGGCCGTCATCACCACCTTCGAGACCGGGACCATCCCGGCCAGCCTCGAAATCTACGGCTGGGGCAACTGGGACAGCCCGTCAGAGCCGGTGCTCATCCCCTGTCGGTCCGTCGAGGAGGCAGGCCTCGTCTGCCGAGCCATGCTGGATCTTCGTGGCGTCAACATCCCGTTGCCGGTGTTCAAGACGGATGACCCGATCGTCTACATCAAGACGGAGGAGTCATGAACATCGAGGTCCGCGACGTGCATCGCCAGCTCACTGATGCCGGCGTGCCGGTCACGCTGAACGTGATCATGGGCCAGCCGGATGCGGAGATGGACTGCGACGCCAACCTGCGCGAGCGGGTCGGCTGGCTGATCCGGAAACGGTCCGGGTCCGCGAAGGAGTTGATTGGACTGTATGTGGACACCATCAGCCAGTCGCTCGACGAGTCCCTGCGCGAGTGCAACGCGGCCCGCCTTTCGTCGACGCAACGCCCGCAGACGGTCGGGCATCCTCACCGTCAGGAGATGATCATGTTCAATGAGGAAACGCAATACATGACCCCGGTCACCACCCACCACGACAGCCTCGGGCTGAATGACCTGCTCGTGCTCCATCGCGACGATCGCGACCCGGCGGCGGGCAACGCGAGCCATCACTACGTCGGTGACATCGACGGCGCCCGCGTGCTGGACATCCAGTTTCAGCACGGGGCCCGGACGAAGCCTGACAGCGTGCCGGGCTGCCTGGAGGGCGCCGTCATCACGGTGCTCATCGACCGGCTGGAAGGGATGCAGGCTGGCCCCTTCGCCTGCACCGAGAACGACCTCGCCCTGGCTCAGCTCCGGCTCGTCCGCGCCATCATCACGGATCGGGCCGCCCGCCGGAGGGCGCAGGGAGTGCTCGGCAAGGACGCCGTGCACAAGTCGTAGCCCGGTCCGAACCCCATCAAGGAGCCTGTCATGAACATCGACATCAGCGTCATCCCGTCCACCGCCACCATCACCCGGATCGTCCTGGTCAGCCATGAGCAGTGGGACATCCCGGAGGCCAAGCAGGCCGTCTTCGCCGACATCAAGATGCCGGACGGTGATACCGGCACGATCCGCATCGGGTGGACGGACAGCGACGATCCGTCCGACGGTCAGTGCATGCTCGCCAACTGCTTCGAGGCGCTGAGCAAGCGGACCATCGTGAAGACGGTCATCCCGGTCAATCCGCAGGATCCCGAGTCCGATCCACAGGAGCAGCCGAGCGTTCCGCTGTTTCCGATGACGGCGCGCGAAGCCGAGATCATCCCGTGCGACATCCTGATCATGCAGGTCCGCCTGTGGTGGCGCGAACAGGGGCGGCCGTCGGTGTTCGAGATGGATCCTGCGGTCTACGCGGCCTACCGCGAGGCTGTCGGCCTGAAGTATCCGGGATCGCAGAAGGAGCACGTCGAGCAGGCTGATGACAACTACGGGAATATCGTGCGCATTCGCGCCCGTTTCGAGGCATCCGATCCGACTCCGGAATCGGTCCCGACGACACTGTCCGACACCGTCACCCAGATCCTGGAGTCCGTCGAGCGGATCGCGGGCTGTACCCGGCCCGAGGAGATGCTGAACTGGCTGGAGGCCTGGGAGATGACGCGCAGGGAGGCTGCCCAGAAGGGACCGACAACGCTGGTGCAGGACATCGCGGCGGCCATCAACAAGCACTCGGCCGAGAATGGCAGCAATACCCCAGACTGGGTCTTGGCCAACTACCTGGTGGGCTGCCTGGAGGCCTTCGACTCGGCCGTCACGGCACGGAAAAAGTGGCGGGGTCCGATGGAGAAGAAGGCATGACTCGAACCATCGGGTCGAGCGCCGGTACGCTGACGTTTGAGTCCATCCTGAAGCAGGCGGCCGTGCAGAAGGAGCGATTCAACCCGTCCGAGGCACGGGTCAATGGACCGGTCGAGGTCGCGAAGGTCATGCAGTTGGATGGCTTCAAGGGGCCGTGGGGCATCTCGATCATCGAGGACCCCAACGTGCCCGCCGGGCACATGCTGCTGGTCGACTGGAGTCGAGTCGACCGGTGGGTAGACCCAGAAAAGTACACGCAGAGTCCCGTGCTGGCCTACGTCTGCCTCGATCCCGAGACGTGCGCGACGTGTCCGAGGCCGATTGGAGCAGCACCATGATCATCCCCATCGTCACGATCTCACACATCGGCGGTGCCTGCCCCGTTCAGGGCTGCGGGACCGTGCAGGCGTTCGGGGTGCTCGACGCGCCAGTAAGGCACTGGTACTTCCGGGCGCGCGGACAGTCGTGGACGCTGACCGTGGGCGACCTTGCTCCATCCGTGGGCGATGACTGGAGTGATCCCGGCCCGCTGGATGATGGCTTCGTGAGCCCCAATCGTGCCGACCTCTGCGTCCGGGGCGAATACCAGGGCGGCCTCTACGCCGCTGGGTGGATGCCGGGGGTCGACGCCGAAGCGCGGATTCGCAAGGCGCTCGACCTGTGGGCGCGGGGTGAGCGCGGGTGTGTGGACCTGGGTCCGGACGGGCCGGACGCCGACGCGGCAGGAATCCAGGCCGATTCCGTCGCCGAGAACAGCCCCGATTCCGAGAAGGAGTAGCCATGAATCCGTACAAGGCCGATGTCGAGACTCTCGCGCGCTGCACCCGCTTCGTCAACGAGTGGGTCGCGGCGGGCGGTCCGGGCGTGTACGTCATCGACCGCGCCGAGTTCGACTGGCTCTGCGCTGTCATGGCGGATGGCGTCGCTCCGATCAGCGTCCACGCCGTGTTCGACAAGGCGGTCGTCGCCTACGAGCAGGGCGGCAAGGTCGAGGCGATCTGTCGCTGCTGTGGCCAGCCGCGGGAGGTGTCGTGATGAAGGCACGGATGGTCGGCGGCCGCCTGTTCGATCTCGATACCTGGGAGTCGCTCGACACGACCCACGAGAGGGCTCCGGATGGCACGTCGCGACTCAGGCCGGACGGGCGCGACTTCCTCGAGCGGGCCTACCAGGCCGAGGAGGCTCGCGGCGCCTGGCCGGGTCAAGTCTGGGAGCGGCCGCCCTGTCGCGGCTGCAGTCCGCAGCGCATGCTCTACCTGGTCACGGAGATCGATCTCGATCGGCCGCCGAGACCGAACGGCCGTCTTCGCTTCGATCCGAGAATCGGTCTTGAACGGCCTGATGCCGAGGAGTCGGGACCATGAGCCGAGAACTGCATCCGTCGCTTCATCTGCCGCCGCCCTGGCCGGGCGCTCAAGTCATCATCGGTCGCTGGAAGCAGCCGGGCATTTGGCGGGCCGACCTGCCGCTCACCGACCAGATGACGTTCGAGCCAGCCATCTTCATCAAGCCCGGCTGGGTCTGGACGGAGCGGGACGGCCTCGTAGAGGCGTGCCATCTCGGCATCGATCTGACGCACGGCCCGACCCGCCGAGAGGCTGAGCATCGACTCTGTCTCGCCACGGGCCGTCCCGCTCGTGGCATGGACTCCATCGAGGCCATCGAGCAGGCCTGCGCCGACTTCATCGCGGCGGGCGGCCAATGGCTGACGGACGAAGAAGAGGAGGCCGGGGCATGATCTCACTGTCTGGCTGGTCTTTGGCGGAAGGTCACGCGTGGCCACAAGTCGGGGCCGTCGTTGAGCCAACCGTCGGCGGGGGGCTGCTGGACGATGCGGAGCTGGCGGGCATGACCGGGCCCTTCGTGCTGGCGGCCCATGATGTGCGCATGCGCGTCGACCAGCGAACGGATGAACGATTCCTCTCGGAGGAGTGTTCCGTGCGCGACGCTGACGGCCTCGACCGACGGTTCGGGGCTGCCTGGTCGACCCTCTGCCTCGGCGTCATTCCGATGTTCAGCGAAGTCGCGACGATGAAGAATCTCGTCACAGCCGTTGACGCCCCAGCAACACCTCGTTAGTCTGCTACCCATGAAAGACGTTCAACAACGACTCCTCGGCGCCATCCGGCTGTGGCCGGGCGAGTTCAGCGTCGAGGTCCACGCTCATGATCTCGGGATCGATCTGACCGAGGCCGTTGATGCCGTCTACAAGCTGGCCGAGTCCGGGCATCTGCTGCCGCGGGCCTATCGGCTCACAGGCTATGCCCGGAGGCTGCTTGACAACCACCTGCGGGACATCCCGTCGCTCTTGGGCCATGGGGCCTTCCAGCAGCGGACGTGGGAGAAGGCCGCTTCCTGGATCGAGAGACTCTACCGAGAGGGCTCATTCGAGAACGATGGCTCCCTGTCTGGTGCTGACAAGGTGCTGCTGGAGCGGCTGAACCTCTACGGCTTGGTCAGCCTGCCGGAATGTCTCTGGCCGGCTTTCGATCTGGAGGTGTCGCGATGAACTGGCCGAAGCATGACTGGCACGACTGCAAGCGCGATGGGCACGTTTACGGCGCGAACCCCGATCGCTGTCTCGTCTGCGACGGCGGCCTCGGTGGGTGCGTCGTGTGCGGCCAGTGGGAAGGGATGATCGTCGACTACGATCGCTGCCCTGGCGTCAAGCCCGACACCTTCGACGCGATGAACACGCTGTTGCTCTACGACGATGTCGCGCCCGTCTTTCGGCCCGCGACGGCTGATGACCTGCACGCCGGAAAGTACGTCGTCGTCTTCGACGGAGGCGCGTGGCAGTACCCGGGCAAGATCGTCAAGGTCGAGTCTGATGGACGCTACCGTGTGGCGATGCTCTATGACGGTTCGCCGTCAACGCTGGAGCTGCTGGCGCTCGAATGGGCTCCTGGTGAGCCCGCCATCGGCGTCTACGATCCCGGCCATGCTACCGAGGCGCTCGTGCGCGCCCGCGTTCAAACCCGAACCGAGAAAGAGGACAAGTAGTCATGGCAAGCATCAGACTCTACAAGGCGCTTCGCGAGAAGCTGATCGCACACGCCGAGGACAAGATCCGCAAGTCGATGACCGAGGAGGCGGCCGAGGTCGAGGAGATCCGGCGCGCGACGACACGAACTGTCAAGGCAGCCGTCGAGGCCGTGAACCCGCCCGCCGACATGGCCGTGCTGGCGAAGTACGATCTCGCGATGACGATCCAGAACATCCGTCTGCGCATCGGTGACCGTGGAGATCGGACGGTGTTGAACGTCGAGCTGTCCGACGCTGTCGTGATGCCGTTCAAGCCGTACGCCCAGAACAGCGAGTTCCGCATTTCGGCAGACACGCCGATCGAGGCCGCGGCGCGTCAACTGCTCGCCGTCGAGGCCCGGTACGCCGCCGTCGTCAGGGAACGGTGCCGTCCCTACGTGACCCTCATCGACGGCTCGTCGACGCTCAAGCAGGTCACCGACGTCTGGCCCGAGGCATGCGAGCTCACCGGTCCGCGCGCCGAGTACGCCATCGCGACCGTGACCGACGCGCTCAAGGCCGAGATCCGGGCGGACATGGCGGCCCGCGGCGTCGAGGTGGCGTCATGAAGTTCAAGCCGCTGGTGCATCCTCTGAACAAGCGCATCGAGTCGACCGCCGAGGTCAAGGGCGGCGACTTGGTCGCATTTCCATACGATCACGGGGGAGTGCAGATCGTCAAGGTCGAGCGTGTGACGAAGACGCTGATCATCGGCGGCAACGATCGGCTGAACCCGAAGGCCACCGGAGTCTACGTCGTGACGCCGGAACTGCTCACGTCGATCCGTCGAGCGCGAGACGTCGACCTGCTGTACAAAAGAGTGACCACGCTGGCGCGGACTTTGAACCCGTGGGGTGGTCGTCCTGACATCTCCCGGGCCGCCATCGACGCGTTGAACGCAGCCTGTGACCTGGTCGAGAAGGAGGCGGTGGGATGATCCCGAACAAGAACAAGACCGTCGCCGACTTCTGCGAGTCTCGCGGGTACGGCGTCATCTACGGTTACCGCCAGAGCGGCATCACGGAGGCGCTGCTGCGGTGTGCCGTTGCCGCCGCAACCGTGGAGCGCCGGGAGCACGTTCTGCTCGTCGTTGAGACACAGGACGAGGGCGCCAATGTGTCGGAGCTGGTGCTCGACACGATCGCGACGATGCGGCCGGATGTTTTCCTGCGGCGGCGAGACCGGACGGAAACGGCCAATCGCATCGAGATCCGGCAAGCCGCCGACATCACGAACTGTCCGCGCGAGATGTTCTACGCGGCCTTCATCCTCTGCGGCGCATGGGTGCCAAACATCAATGGCGTGGTCACGGCGCTTGGCACGCCGCCGCCGAAGGGGGCTGAAGTCTTTGACGCGCGCACCAAGCTGATCCCGTATGCCAAGAACATCTACGTCGAGATGACCGGTCCGTTGCGGAGCAACACCTACAACCTGATCGACGAAGCGCGGGCGCACGGCGCACTGCTGTTTCTCGACTGGCGCGACGATCCCGATCTGCCGGCCGGCTTCGAGGACTACGCGACGGACGTGCTCTTCATGGGCGACAACGGCATGTTCAAGCGCATGTACCCGAGTCACCCGGACGATCCGGGCAGCAAGGCATGATCTGTCCCCGCTGCATCGAGCCCACAGACATGAGGGTGACCGACAGTCGCCCGCTCGGCAAGAACGGGCGGAATGAGCTGTCGTTTGCCCTCAGCCCCAAGGTCACCGTCCTGGTCGCCCAGCTGAACGAACGGGAAATCGACTTCCGCCTGCGTCGCTGTGTCTGCCCGGCCTGCCAGTTGATCCGGACGACCATCGAACTGGACGCCGGCCTGGTCGCCAACTACATCATCGGGTCGCCAACATGACCCACAACGGCAAGGAAATCACCATGGCAAATGATCCGCTCGAAGTCACGTTCTTTCACGACGGCTGCATCCTGACCTGGGCGGGTCGGATCAGTGGGCCCAACGGCGCTGAGAACATCGCCGGCGTCCTGAACCTGAGCGAAGTGAACGTCGTCAACATGACGATGTCGGCTCGCTCCGACGTGCCGATCTGCAATGTCCACGCGGCTGGTCTCGGCTTCGACCTCCAGATCGGACCGTTCCGCATCGTCGACGGCCGCACCATCCTGGCCGCGGTCTTGGCGCTGATGGCCGGGCAGTCGCCGGCCGAGGCCATCAAGGCAGTCCCGGATCTCCTGACCGGCCGAGCCGAACCGTCCGAGGCTTAGGCCTTCCGGTCGATCAGCAGGGTGACCTCCTCGCCGTCACCCGGCAGCAGGAGTCGGGGCTTGTGCATCTACTCGCCCTCTCTGGTGTCTTCGAGCGAAGCGTACCGCATCGCCAGAATCTCGTCGCCACGCGATCCCGTGAGCCCACCGCTCTTGCCGTCCCGGTAAGCGATCCCGCCGACCTCGACCCCACAGAGCCCGCCAAACGCTGTGAGCCACAGCCCCCACAGCCCCCACACGGTCGCCACGTTCGGCGCTTGGGCGGGCGTCACCAGGGTCCACCACGACGCGACCGCCAAGGGAACCGCAAGCGTGACGAGCACGGCCTTGCCGTAGTGGGCGCCCTTGACGAGCGTAGACGTGGGGCGGGGCGCGTCCACAGTCACTCCCCGTCGGCCACGCCGAGCAGCTCGAAGTGGGGCATGTCCCAGTCGTCGAACACGCCGTCACGATCCCAGTCCCCGCCGTTTCGGACGGCGTGAGCCATCAGTCCCTCATCCCGCAACCGTTCAGCCGTCGCGAGCACGAACGCAGCGAACCGCTCGAACCGCTTCCGGTCTTTCCAGTCGACCGGGTAGGGCACCACGTCCACGGCCCAGGCCGTCTTCCGCTTCACGCCGTCGACGTTGTGCTTGCTGTTCGGCCAGTGGACTTTGGAGCGCCCCTGAGCGAAAGCCGTCTCCTGTTCCGCCTCGCCCCGCTCGCCGTCGATGGCGGCGCAGTCGATCCACTTGATGACCTCGCTGAACAGCGTCCGGAGGTCCCGATGGCACTCGGCGAGGTTTGCGGTTGAACGTCGGCCAAAGACGAACATGTCATGCTCCTATTGCTGTTCCTCTTCCTTCAGGCTCATGATGTGATCCTCGATCTCATCCGTGGATCGACCGAGTCCACGGAGCTCCAAGACGATGGCCTCGTAGTGCTTGATCTCCAGGTCGACCCGGGGGACCTGGCGCACGAAGACATCAGGCCCGTCCCAGTACATGCACTGGAACTCGTAGAGCTTCACGAACCCCCGGTCGGTGGTCTTCTGGAGGATGTCCCGCGGCTTCAGCATGCTCCAGTCCAGGAGCTTTTGGATCCCGGCGGCGTCCATGCTCCGCAGCGGACCCGTGATGATGACCTCGGGGCTGTGGACGGCCGCCGGATGACGGACTGCCGGCTGTCGGGCATGGACCAGCTCTGTCGCGTCAACGAGGCCCTGCGCGTAGCCGATGTCGAGCAAGCGTGCGGCATCCGGCGGGGGCGGCATCTCAACCGGCTCCGTTCGGCCCGCGTCCGCCGATGGGTCCCGCCAGACGGCCGAGAACATCCGTCACCTCCTGCATCAGGACCTTGGTGTCGGCGATGACATGGAGCTGGGATTCCAGGAGTTCGACTCTCTTGGGTAGCGGCAGCCCGAGATCGGGGTGGGCCAGGATCCGATCGTGGAGGTGGACCATCTCGGCCAGGCTCGCGGCGTCGTCGACCTTTACGGTCAGGGCATCGATCTTGGCGCCGAGCGCGGCCAACGTCTTGGCCGTCTCCGGCGACTCCACGACGTTGCCGGGGATCTTCTCCAGCCAGCCCGTCTTCGCATCGATGACTCTGACGGCGAACCAGATCACGCCGCCCGCCAGCCCGAGCGCTGAGCCCGCGATCCCAAGATCGAGCAGGTTGGTGGCTGTCGTCGCGATCTCGTCTGCCGCGACGGCACCCGCCGACCAGAACAAGATCAACGGGATGACGTTGCTGATCTTCATGGATCAGTCGCAGGAACCGGGGGTGTCACGGCCTTCTTCACGACGCTGTCGAGTGTCGTGCCGCGGGCGGTGCATCCGTAGGCCGCCGAGCCTTCGTCCTTGCCCTGGCTGCCCGCGATGCAGGCGTCGTAGCCGAAGGCCGCCACGATGGCGGCCAGGTCTCCGGTCTCGACGATGGCCTGCGCCAGGATGACCCGTGAGGAGGTCTCGACGACCGCCAGCCGGGTCTCGGCCTCGGTCAGCGGGACCGCGGTGGCCGCTTCGACGCCGTCGACCACAGCTTCGCTCGAGCCCACGATGGCGTCGGTCCGGGCCTCCTCGACTTCGACGTCATGCTTGTTGGTCCGGTCCCCGCCGAGGCTCTGGACCAGGACGGTTCCGCCGATCCCAGCACCGAGTCCGATGGCAGCGGCGATGGCGATGAATGTGAGCATGCGCTTCTCCATCGGAGCACCTCTACCCGTAGCATATCATCATGCTTCGGGCGTCGGCCCCGCGGGCTCGGTGGCCTTCCGGGCCTTCTGGATGCTGTCGATGGCCGCGTTGAGCGCCGCCTGGGCCGCCGGCAGCTTGTGCGGATCGACGTTGCCGAGCTTGAACGCCGTCTCGATGAGCCGCCCCGGGCTCCGCGGGTCGATGGTCAGCAGCTTGTAGCCGACGACGCCGATGTTCGGCTTCATGCAGTCGGCCGGCGGGGTCTTGACGATCCGGTGGTAGGCGAGACCGTTCTTGACGGTCAGCCAGCCGGAGAAGCCCAGGAGGACGGCCAGAGCGACATGGTCCACGATGGACCCGTCGATCAGGCCGATGGCAGCGATGAGGCATGCCGTCGTGATGATCGCCAGGATGGCCTTGACCATGGCCCTACGGCGTACGGGAGCAACCTTCGCCGGATCCGGCCCGCCCGGCGTCACGGTCAGGTAGGGCTGCCACAGCGACCCGGCCGAGGCGTCGAGGTTGAGCATCCGGGCGACCTGGTCGCGGGCCGCGGGCATGCTCCCGTAGACGGGGATGGTCGGGGCGGTGACTTCAGGCTTTCCGTTGTCGTCGTTCATGGTGTCTCCTTGTGGATTTCGGCCGGGGCCTTGTGGGTTTCGGCGGCCACCTTTTGGGCCTCGACAGCCTCGAGCCCGATCTCGATGAGCTCACGCCAGATCTCGGAGTCCGAGACGGACCCGGGACTGCGTCGGGGTCGCAGGACTTGGTAGCACACGAACGTCCGGACCTGTTTCATCCGATCGACCTGTTCGTAGTGCACCTTCAGCGACAGGTGGTCCATGCGTTCAGGGTATGCCCCGGAGAACACCATGTCAATACCCGCGGGACACGCCCGTGGGTCAATGGGATACCACGGTATACCGGGGCGGTTCCCGCGATACCCTACGGACGAAACCCTACCGGAAATCGTCCACAGGAGCCGTCATGGCGTTCGTTGAGCCGTTCGACATCAAGGGAACCCGCCAGGTCGACCACCTGAGTCGCTGCGTCGTCCGCCCGGACACCGGCGTGACCGTCGCCCTGGGCGATGTCGTCATCCGACACGGTGCCAGCGGTGACGAGGACGTCGTGCGGCTCGCTGACGCCTCTGCGGCCGCGACCACCTACGGAATGCTCCTCATCGCCGAGAGCGACGCCGGGGCTGGCGAGGAGTTCTACGGCGTCAAGTCGATGCGTCTCGACGACGTCGACACCAACGGGTCCGCCGTCGGCGACCCGGTCTATCTGTCCGACACGCCGGGCGGCTGGTCGCTCGCGGCTGGGACCGTCGAACTGCAGATCGGCGAGGTCATGGTCGTCAGCGCCACGGCCGGGTCGGTCCGGATCGACCCCTACGCCAACTACGCGTCGGCGGGCGTGGTCACGACCGGGGTCACGGGTACGACGTTCACCGTCAATTCCGACGCGGTCGCCGGTTCCGACGAGGACCCGCAGCTTCGTCTGGAAGGTGGCGACGGTGCAGCCGACGTCATCCGCACGACCCTCCACCAGGATTCCTCGGCCGACCGGGTCTGGATCCAGCAGGAGGTCGTGGGTGGCTCGCGGCAGGGTCCCGAGTTCTACGTCGGACGCTACGGCGAGACCGGCAACATCGACGCCGTCCTCGGCTTCTCGTCCGGCACCGGCGCGGCCAACGTGCTCGCGGCGATCACCCTGGACGCCACCAACAGCAACTGGATCTTCGACGGTGTCGGCGCGGCCGTCAGCACCATCTTCCGGACCGGCACGGACACGGGGGCCACCGACTTCCAGATCCAGAACAACAGCGGGACGGCTCTGCTCACCGTCCTGGGCAGCGGCAACCTGACGTCGGCACTGGCTCAGATCGACATCGACGCCAGCGCGGCCATCAGCGTCAACTCTTCGGCCGGTGTCCTGAACATCGGCAACGACAACGTCGCGCAGGCGATCAACGTCGGCACGGCCGGGGCCCGTGACATTACTGTCGGCTCGGCCGCCGCGGCCAGCATCGTCATCGACGGCGGCGTGGGCACGCTCGACATCGACGCGGATGGCGCCATCCAGATCAACTCCTCGGCCGGAGCCCTCGGGCTGGGCAACGACAACGTGGGTGGGGCCATCAACGTCGGTACGTCCGGAGCCCGGACCATCGGCATCGGTTCGGCGGCCGCCACTGCGATCAACATCGACGCCACGACCGTCAGCGTCGGCACGGGGACGCTCGCCTTCGACGGGACGGCCATCGATCTCGACCCGACCGGCACCTTCGACCTGGCCATGGATGCGGCCCAGACCGTCACCATCCACATCGCCGATGCGCTCGACGCGGCCTTCCTCATCCAGGAGGCGGCCAACAACTACATCGAGGTCGACACCCAGAACGCCGCTGAGATCATCAACCTCGGCAACGCGGTCACGAACCCGGCGCTGACTCAGCTCGGCAGCGGGCAGGTCACGTTCAACGGCAACGTGGATGCCGTCAACGGTCTCGATGTCTCGGTCGGGGCCTTCGCATTCACGGGCACCAACATCGATCTGGACCCCACGGGCACCTTCGACCTCGCCATGGACGCCGGTCAGGCCTTCTCGGTCGACATCAACGGGGCCGCCTCCAACATCACGCTCGTGGCCACGGGTGCGGCCCATGACCTGACCATCTCGGTCACGGGTGCCCAGAACTCCAGCCTCATCCTGCTGGCGGAAGGCACCACGGCCGACGCCCTCCAGATCACCACGACCGGTGTCGGTGGTGGCATGGACATCAGCTGTGCCGGTGACCTGGACATCATCGGCACGACCACGGCTGACTTCGGCGACGGCACCGGGGCGGTCCACTACGACGGGGCCGGAGCGCTGTCGCTCACGGGCACCACGACGGTCGACATCGACGGATCGGGCACCGTCAGTCTGGAGTCTTCGGCCGGGGCCATCAACGTCGGCAATGACAACATCGCACAGAACGTCAACATCGGCACCGGCGGTGTTCGCGACATCAATGTCGGGTCCGCGGTGGCCACCAGCATCAGCCTCAACGCGGCCACCATCTTCATCGCGACCGGCGAGATCGACTTCACCGGGACGAACATCGACCTCGATCCTACCGGCTCGTTCAACCTGGCGATGGATGCCGGCCAGGCCTTCGCCGTCGCCATCAACGGTGCGGCCTCGAGCATCGCGCTGGCGGCGTCCGGCGTGGGCCAGGATCTCACCATCGAAGTGACCGGGGCCGTCGACTCCTCCCTGGTGCTGTCTTCGGCCGGTACCGGTGCCGACGCCATCGACATCAACGCGACGGGAGCGGCGGGTGGCATCACGATCGACGCGGTCGGCGGCATCAGCCTCGACGCCGGTGGAGCGTCCAACTTCACCTGCACTGACGGTGACGCGCTGACGCTGCAGTCCGGGGCCAGCGCGACGTGGAGCCTGAACGGGACCGGTGCGGGCGCGCTGGTGCTGACCATCGACGCGATCAACGGCGGCGGCGGCACCGGCGGTCTCACCTTGACCGCCGACGATGCGATCGTCTTCGGTGACGGTGGCAACCCGACCATCAACTATGCCGGTGCGGGCGCCGTGACGGCGACCGGCAACCCGACCTGGGACTTCGGCACCGGCCAGGCCGACTTCGGCGGCAACCTCGACGCCAACGCGGGCCTGGACGTGAGCGGCGGGACGGTCACCTTCACCGGCACCAACGTCGACTTCGACCCCACCGGGACCGTCGCCATCGACATGGACGCGGCCCAGACGTTCACGATCACCCTGCCCGGCGCGCTGGGCGATGCCTTTCTCATCCAGGAGGGGGCCAACAGCATCTTCTCGATCAACACGCAGACGGAGATCATCACTCTCGGCTACCGGGTGACGACCGACGACGGTGTCACCGCGGGTACGCCGCGGGTCATCGGCGGCCGGGCGCACGCCGGGCTGACCGCGTCGGCCAACGTCAGCAACGTCCACGCGATCTTCAGCACCGGCACCTATTCGGTGCCGACCGCGACGATGAAGCTCAACACGGCTCTGGCGTTCGAGGGCGTGATCGGCGTCACGGCGATCTCCGGCGGGGCGGCCACGGTGCAGATCCGCATGTTCCTCGACGGCACGGCGGGGACGCTGGTCTTCGACACCGGAGCGCTGGGCGGTGGCGGGCAGATCGCGGCCAACCAGCTCATCCACTTCAAGGGCACGCTGGCGGCGCGGACGGACTGCTCGGCCGGCGCGGGCACCGTCGTGGGTCACATGGAGTACAAGGTCGCGACGCTCAACACCACGCCGGCCTACGACGGCATGGACGTGGCCGGATCCGCCGCGGGCACCTACACCGTCGCGATGAACAACTCGGCCGACGTGGACATCGACGTCACCGGTGTCACGGACGCCGCTGGCACCACGCTCGTGCTCGAGCACTTCCAGGTCTGGGCCGTCGGGTAGTTCGCCGTGTCTGGCAAGAAGTGGCTGAAGGGGGCCATCAAGCGACCCGGGTCGCTCCGGGCCCACTTCGGCCTCAAGGACGGCGACGGTCCGATCCCGAAGGCCAAGCTCGACGCCTTGATTGCCGAGCTGAAGGCCAAAAAGGATCGGACCGAGGCCGAAACCCGTCTGTTGAAGAAGGCCATCCTGGCCCGGACGATGTCCAGGTTCTGATTATGCCTGGCGGGACTTAGCCAGTCGGTGGATGTCTTCCTGCTTCTGCCGGACCAGCCGGTGGTAGTCCTTCTCGACGCCCACGACCGCGGCGGGCGACGCTGTGCCTCCGGAGGCCATCGCGGCCATCGACGCGGGCACGTCCTTCGGGGCGCCCGGGATCGGATGGACGGCTCGGACCTTCTTGATCTCGCGAGCCAGGTCTTCTTCGGTGAACGGTTCGTCGCCGTAGACGCTGAGCCCGCGGGCGAGCTCGTCGAAGGCGGCCTCGTTGCCGTCCGCCAGGATGTCCGGGTCCACTTGGCGGATGACCTCTTCGAGGCGGTCGGACTGGATCTGCCGAGCCATCTGCTGAGCGGCTTCGAGGTCGTGCTTCATGATCTGCATCTGGTCGGCCGCTTCGGCGAGCTGTTGCTGCAGCTTCAGCGACGTCTGCGCCGACATCTGCTTGGCGGCTTCCGCGGCTTCGATGGCGGCACGCGCTTCGGTCAGCTCGACCTCGGCGGCCGAGAGCTGAGCCGCGGCCTCTTCGGTGACCCTTGCTTGGGCGACCGCCTCCGCGCCGTTCTCGGGCGGGTTGAGCAACATCTGGCGGATGCGCGCCCGATCGGCTTCGATGGCCTGGCGGGACTCGCGCATCTCGGCCTGCAGGGCTTGGCGGTCAGAAGCGACGCGGCCCGCCTCAGCCTGGGCTTCGGTGAGCGACTGTTTCGCCTTCGCCGCGTTATCGGCGCCCATCCGTTCGAGGTTGCTGATCTTCTGCTGGATGCCGCTCTTGACCATCGCCTTGATGTCGTCGGTCAGGCTGGCGAACCAGGTCGCGGTCTCCAGACCCGCGACCTCGCCCGACCACGGCGTCTCCACGGGGGCCTCCCCGGGAGTCCCCGGAGAGGCTTCTGTGGGGGCTGCTGCTGCTGCCGCTGCCTCGGGGGCTGCTGGGGCTGTCGTGGTGGCCTGGCCGGGGCTTGCCGTGTCAGAGCCTGTCGGGGCAGCCGTGTCAGAGCCCGTGGGGGAAGCAGGGGCTGCTGTGGCGGCCGGGGCTGCCGAGGAAGCTGAAGCCTCGCCACCACCACCACCACCACCGCCGAGTCCTTCGCTGGTGCTCATCACATCATCTCCTTGCCCGTCGGGCCCTTGCCCATCATCTCCTTGCCGGGCATGGCCGGCATCCCCGGACCCGGCATCTCGGGAGGCCCGGCCATCTCAGGGGAGCCGGCCGTCTCGGCCGGGTCCCCGGCCAGCTTGAGGATCTCGGCCTTCAGGTAGTAGTCGGCGGCCAGGATCTCCGCGATCTCGGCGACGGACTTGCCGCGGAGCTTCGGGTGGGCTTGGGCGGCCTCGTAGACGGCCGCGGCACGGCCGACGTCGACACCGATGGCCTCGGCCAGCACGGCCATGTCTTCGGTGGACGGCTCGGGCTCGTCTTCGAGCCCGGCTTCGGCCATGGCCGCGTTGGCCTCGTCGATCGTCTGCTCCATCCCGCGGGCCTCCTCGGGCGTGAGCCCGGCTTCCTCGAGCGTCTGGGGGGCGCCGGGCGGCAGCGGTATCTCGTCGGTCGGGGCCGTTGGCATCGCCCCGCCGTTGTCGGCCATCTTCTTGACCTTCTTGTAGTAGTTCTGGTCGGGCATCTCTGCTCCTACTGGCCGGCGACGAACGCCTGCTGCGAACCGATGGATTGGGCGGCGGCCTTGGTGGCCGCGGTGGGGTTTTCGTTGTTGGCGATGGCTGCCGTCGTGGCCGTGGCCTTGACCTTTTCGAGCTTTTCCGTGTAGGCCTCTTTGGCCTTGGCGTCGACACCGTTCGCGGCTTGGGCCGTCAGCGCCGTGTGACGGATCTCGTCGGACCGGGTCGTGGTCGTCTCGGTCTGGACCTGGGCGACGAGGTGAGGGCGGCCCTCGTCGACCATCCGCTGGTTGAAGCCCGCGACCTTGGCATCGACTTCGGCGATCGGGATCCGCTTGCCGTTGTAGTCGATCTCGGTGAGCCCGACGATGCTCGGCGCCCGTCGTGGGCCGTCGCTGTCATCGAGGACGTGGGCAGACTCCAGCTTGCTGATCCGGACGAACCGGGTCGGCCCACCGCAGGCCGGACAGGTCGGCTCAGGATCTTCCCCAGCCGTCCAGGATGTGCGGAGCAGCAGATGCTTGCAGTGAATGCACTCCCGATTTTCTTTACGCTTGTACGCCATGTCTTTGCCTTATGGCTACACCGGAGATGTCGGGGTCACCGACGTGTTGGCGGCGGCGACGGGCGTGGCCCGGGTCGCCGTTTCGGGGACGTCTTGGGGAACGATCGGTTGGGCTGCCCCGGTCGGCATCGGCCCGGGGGCGGTTTCGGGGGGAAGCACTGGTGGGGCCCCGGCGGCTTCGGCCTGTTGGGCCATCAGCAGGCGGGTCGCCTGCATCTCGGCGTCGGGCCGGATGATCGATTCGGGGGCGCCCAGCCCGCGGGCCAGCCACGCGTCGAGGCCATCCTTGTTGATCTTCTCGGACTGGGCCAGGGCCAAGTAGAGGTTGGCCATGGCGTCCATGATGACGCTCGGGTTCTGCTGGACCGGGTTCCACGGGATGAACTTGAACTCCAGGTCCGTGTCGCGGATGGCCCGCGGATCGAACTTGCTGATGTCGGCGCGTCCCGCCGTGCGGACCCATGTGCTGCCCTTCAGGTAGAGCTGGTCCAGCCGGATGCACTTGTAGGCGACGTCCTTGAGCGCATCAAACAACCGACTGCGGCGACCGCTGAGCCGGTTCGACATCTGCGCCTGCATGACGGCCACCTCGGTTGCTGTGCGCGCGTTCGTGATCTGGCCGCGGGCGGCGTCGGCCAGGGCGCTCACGAACGAGGCGATGTCCTCGAGGATGCTGAGCATCTCGCGGACGCCTTCGGGGTGCTCGGCGTAGGGGAACGGGAAGAACAGGTTGGCCAGTCTCTCGGTCCGGCCGTTGTCGTCGGACAGCGGCAGGGGCACGAACGTCCCGGCGGGAGACCGGAGGGCCTCCTTCAGGTCGTCCGGGTCGATCCGGCTGGCGTCGTAGCCGACCCGTGGGATCTGCCCGTAGGTGATCTCGTTGAGCAGTGTCAGGAGGTCGTTGATGACCTCCTGCGTGTTCAGCACCAGCGTGGCCTCGGACAGCCCCGTGCAGTCGACGCCGTTGTGGTTCAGCGAGAAGATGCTGTACGGCACCGGGTGGGTCAGCTCGGTCTCGAGCAAGAGCTTCTTGTCGTCGCCCAGGTAGTGGTAGACCTTGCGCTCGTAGAGATCGTAGAACTCCCAGATCTCGACCCAGCCGAGGTAGCTGTTGTTGGCGACGAAGTCGCGTGTCGTGCGCGACGCGGCGGCCAGCCAGCTCGGGTAGCGGGTCGGGTTGGCCCCGGAGACGTTGCCTTCCTGGTACGACTTGGTCTTGATCCGGCGGTCGACTTCACGCTTCCGGATCGGCGTGCACTCCAGGTAGTAGGAGATGTCCTTGCGCAGGCGGACGCTGTCGTCGAAGAACAGGGCGACGGGGTCGGGCGTCGTGATGGACGGCATCGGCATCGGCGTCATCATGTTGCCGGAGCGCAGCCAGTTGTCGGTGCCCCAGCCGACCTTGAACACGCCGCGGCCCACCGTGACCCCGTCGGTCAGCGCGGCGACGCAGGACTCGCGGATCTCGTTGGCGTCGAACACCTTGTCGAGCCGACCGTTGACGACGGGTTCGAGCTCGACCGACTCGGGGTTTTCGCCCTGGACGCTGACCTTCGGGTTGTCGCCGACCAGTCCGGTGACGGCCGCGTCGGTGATGGCGTAGATCAAGTTCTTCGACGTGAAGAACTTGTTGTCGGTGTCCGCGCCCTGATTCCGCCGCCAGTCCCGGCCGAGGAAGTCGCCCCGGAGGTAGGCCCGGGTCTTCGTGACGGCATCGTCTTCCCCGCTCGTCTGCCGCGCGCTCTTGTGGTACTCGATCAGCTCGCGGATGTCGTCGGCTTTCGTTCGGCTCATGTCGGTATCCTACCGTGGTGTTGCCGGTTTGTCATCGTCGCTGGCTGAATGGGATTCGCGGATCCGTCTTGGCGCCGGGACCCGGCCAGATCTGGTCGTGTGTCATGTCGGGCTTGCTCGCGTAGACGGCTCGCGTGATCGGGCATATCTCGACGGTGAACCCTTCGTCTTCGAGCCGCTGCGCTTCTGCGATCAGCCGCTCCATGTCGAAGTCCTGCGGGACGATCTCGGTCTCGTCGCCGCCGACGAAGCCATGGACGGAATCGGCATCGTCGATCAGGCCGGCGGCCTTCCGCCGATTTCGCGGGGCGTGCTCACGGAATCGCAAGACGGCCGCGGCGATGACGACTGACCGGGCACGGTCGAAGTGGTGGGTCCGTCCGCTGTCGTCCTTGATCCGGCGGCTTCGCTGCGTGCCGTCGTAGAGCAGCAGTTGCTTGAGCGTGCCCAGCGACCGGATGTCGATGTCGCCCTCGTTGAGCGCCAAGGCCAGGTCGGCTTCCGCGGCGCGCAGTGTCTTCTCGCTGGCCCGCCAGCCCGGATGGTGGCGGTCGTCCCAGTACAGCGCGGGGTGTCCCAGGGCACGCAGCGCGGCAATGCAGCCCTCGGCGTTGGACTCGACGAAGACCGTGCACGGCCGATAGCCCGCGGCCCGGGGTCGCTGGCCCCGCCGTAGCCCGCGGATCGATACGGGCAGCACGGCGTGCGACATCGAGGGGTGGGTGTCTGGGATTGCGGTGTCGTCTGGTGTCGGGGCTGTCTTCGGTCGGCCGAAGTAGTGGCTGACGTCCCAGATGCGCTTGGCGAAGATGTCGGGGTCTTCGCGGCCGTCCCAGAAGGCGACTTCACGCCAGTCCGCGGCATGCCAGACGTGAAGAGCGGACGGATCGCCGTCGGGCTGGCCGTAGGCGTTGGGGTCGGCCGTGAGGATGTAGGTGTCGCCCTCGACGGGTTCCTCGAGGACATGACATCGGGCGACCTCGTCGTAGGGGATGGCGCTCTCGGGGATGGCCCGGTTGAGCAGGCGCTTGATGGCATCTTGGGGCAGCCGCGGGGCGTAAGCGCCGAGCCAGCCAGACCAAGGATCCGGCGGGTACTTGGCGTCGAACAGCCGGGAGTCTTCGTTGAAGAACTGTTTGATGGCCTGGCGCCGGAAGGCCAGGTTCTCGAGCGCGATCCCGGGACAGGTGTTGATGAGCGCGACCTCTTCGGCGGTCGGGACGAAGTCACGAGGTAGGACCGCACGGGTGGACGGATCCTGCCACCAAGCGAGGAACAACGGTCGATAGCGCGGGGCCTTGAGCAGGATCTGGCCGTGTTTCATGCCGTCCAGCGTGGCCTTGGCGAGGATCATCGCGACGTCAGGATGCTGCTTTTCCCAGGACGCCCAGGACCCGACGGTGTCGTCCTCCTCGTCGATGGCGATGTCGTCGCGCACCGGCCGGACGTTGATGTCGTGCTTGTCGATGACGTCCTGCGCCGCGTCCAGCGCCGCGAACCACATGGCTTGGTGGTGCGACCCGGCCCGCCCCGGGGTTGACTCCAGGATGAGCCGGCCGTGCGGCCGCTTGTAGATGGTCGGGAAGAGGTTGATGGCCGCCCGGGTCTGCCAGATCGTCTCGCCCCATTCCGTCACGACGATGCGGGACAGGCCACGGCCGACGGCGGGGGACCGGCCCGACGCCGTGACGATCTTGATGCTGCCGCCGTGGACGAACTTGATCTCGCGGATGCTCCCGCGGTGGCCCTTGCGCAGCGGGACCCGCACGGCGTGCGGAAGATGCTCGTAGGCGTACAGCACCCGCTCGAAAGCATCCTCAGCCGTCTTGTCGTCGCAGGCGATGAGGACGCCCTTCGTGCCCTTCAGGTACATGCAGTCCCGGAGCAGCCACAGCACGCTCACCGTCGTCATGTACGCCTGGCGGTACTTGTCGACGATGACCCAGCGATCGGTGTGAATGCCGTACAGCAGCCACTTCTGGAAGCGCGAGAGTGGCACGTAGCTCATGCCACCGCCTTCGAGATCGATCTGGCACATGCTCACGAAGGCGTAGGGGTCGGCGAGCAGGTCGTAGATCCGGTTGAAGTCGAGCGGGATCTTGTGGCCCTCGTCATCCTCCTGGTAGGCCCCCTGTTCGTACCAGATGTCCGCGCCCGCCTTGTCCGGGTGCAGCGTGTACATCTCCGTTTCCGGGATCTCCGGCGGATCTTCCGCCGGGAGCAGCCAGAACGGTGATGCAGCGTCCTCATTCATGGCTTGAGGGTAGCACGGCTGTCCGGCAACGGCATAACGACACTGGCTACCTTGACAGTGTTTCGTAACGGCGGTACCGTGATTGCAGCCGTGACGTTCCTGACGCACACGCGGGTAGCTCTCCGGAGTCCGCA
>Ga0209210_1000846_pt1 | contig 28811 bp, 39 predicted proteins | sample RifGroA1_FD_183991 | JGI IMG/M metagenome (GOLD analysis project Ga0209210, IMG submission 183991) | Contaminated groundwater microbial communities from Rifle, Colorado, USA - Rifle Groundwater A1 (SPAdes) (version 2) | ecosystem: Environmental > Aquatic > Deep subsurface > Groundwater >...
TTTAGCTGAAAATCAAAAGCAATTGCCCCCGCATAAATATATCCCCTTTCTCCAACTTTCATTTCACTTATAATTTTTTCAATTTTTCCTTCTTTATTCGGTTTGCTAATAATTTCCATATTTTTTAAAGAAAAAAGTTTATTTAAGATTTGTTGTTTTTCAAAGGATGCTTTTGTCCGTAATCTTTTAAAATAACCTAATCTAAAAATATTTATATACTTAATTTATTTAAATAAAATATGGCAGCAACACCTCCCGGACCAAGAAAGAGAAAATTGGATTATAATGTCGATCAATCTACATACGATGATTTTGCTAAAGTTTGTTCTAGAAAAGGCATGGCTCCTCAAGTAATTTTAGAACAGGCAATGAGAAAATTCGCTCAAACAGGACAGATATAAATTTTAAAAATTTATTTTTTCTTAGAAACTTTTTTTACTATTTTCTTTTTTGAAACTTTTAAATTTTGAGCATCTTTTTCTTCTTTTTCAAATTTTATTATTTTTGGTTTTTCAAAACGCGGAATTTTTTTTCTATGCTCTTGATGAGAAAAAATAATTACTAAAATTAAAATTAAAAGAATTATTGTCAGAGAAACAATAAAAACAGCAACATTTACCACAGCTCCAAGAATTTCATAATAAAAAATTCCAACTAAAAAAACAATTGCTGCAATAAAAGTTATTATCCAGATGCTTAAATTTTTCATGATATACTTTTATATAACCTGGCTGCTATTAAATATCTTTAGAATTAGAATGGAGTGGTAAAATTTGCAGTTTAGGATATCCTTAAAAATATCAAAAATTTGTTTTTATCATGAATAAAAAAGTAGAAATCATGGCTCCCGCGGGATCTTATGAAAGTTTGGAAGCGGCGATAAAAGCGGGCGCTGATTCTGTTTATTTTGGAATTGAGCAGTTAAATATGAGAGCAAGAGCTTCAAATAATTTTAATTTAGATGATTTAAAAAAAATTGTTAAGAGATGTGATAAATCCGGAGTTAAAACTTATTTGACTCTGAACACAATTTTGTATGACCATGATATTATTTTAATGCGTAAAATCTGCGACGCTGCAAAAAAAGCGGGAATAAGCGCGGTAATTGTCAGCGATGTAGCGGCAATGGATTATGCAAATTCAATTGGATTGGAAGTGCATATTTCTACTCAAGCAAATGTTTCTAATCTTGAAACTATCAAATTTTATTCAAAATTTGCGGACGTCGTAGTTTTAGCAAGAGAATTAACTTTACAGCAAATAAAAAACATCTGCGCTGAAATTAAAAAACAAAATATTAAAGGACCTTCTGGAAAACTGATTGGAATTGAAATATTCGCCCACGGCGCTTTATGCGTTGCAATTTCCGGAAAATGTTACATGAGTCTTGCAACAGAAAATGCTTCTGCGAACAGAGGCGCGTGTTTGCAAAATTGCAGAAAAGCTTACAGAGTTATAGACGATGAAACGGGAGAAGAATTAAAATTAGAAAATAAATATATAATGTCGCCGAAAGATTTATGCACAATTGGATTTATTGACAAATTATTAGATTCCGGAATCAGCGTCTTAAAAATAGAAGGAAGAGGAAGGTCTCCAGACTATGTTTATGCTGTTGTTAAAGCTTACAAAGAAGCTGTTGAAAGCTGTTTAAATGGAACTTATACTCAAGAAAAAATTAATAACTGGAACAAAGAATTAGAAAAAGTTTATAATCGGGGTTTTTGGCAGGGAGGATATTATCTTGGAAAAAAATTAGGAGAGTGGAGCGGAGGATATGGAAATCAGTCTAAAAAAGAAAAAGTTTTTATTGGAATTGCAAGACATTATTTTCCAAAAACTCAAATTGGAGAATTTTTCCTGCAATCAAGCGAAATAGAAATAGGCGACGAGATTATTATCACTGGAAAAACTACCGGAATAATAAAACAAAAAATTGAAAGTTTGTATGTTGATGAAAAATCTGTTGCTAAAGCAAAAAAAGGAGAAATAATCACAATAAAATTAAATGAAAAAATTAGAAAAAATGATAAATTGTATATTGTAACAGACAGAAAAGAAATGCAAGATACAAAAAATAAACTTCCAATAATTCAAAATGGCTAAAATTTGGGTTTCTTTTTTAGAAAAAAGAAACTACAATGGTAGAAAAAACTAAAAATGCTGAAGATAATTCATTATAGAAAAAATTGCATTGGGTGCAATGTTTGTGTTGAGCTCGATTCTAAAAATTGGAAAATGTGCGCTAAAGATGGAAAAGCTGATTTAATTGACAGCAAAAATAAAAAAGGAATTTATCAAAAAGAAATAAATGAAATTGAAAAAGAAAATGCGCAGAAAGCTGCGGATTCCTGCCCTGTAAATATAATTAAAATTGAGGATTGAAATGAAATCTGAAATATATCTTGATAATCTCGCGTCAACTAAATTTGATGAAAAAGTTTTAAAAACAATTGAGAGGATATTTTTATTTTAAGATGTTTATAAAAAGGAACCTTAAGAAAGCAAGAGAGGCTTACAAGAAAAAGAATATTAAAGCAACCATAAAAGCGCATAAGTCTGCACCTGAACAACATAAAAAAGAAGGAAAATACATAAAAAGTTTTGTTTATGGGGGATTAGATGGAATCATTACCACTTTTGCAGTTGTTGCTGGAGTAACTGGAGCGGCATTAAATTCCGGGATAGTTTTAATTCTTGGATTTGCAAATCTTATAGCCGACGGGATTTCTATGGGAATTGGAGATTATCTTAGTACAAAATCTGAAAAAGAATTTCAAGAGAATGAACGAAAAAGAGAAGAATGGGAAGTTGAGAATTATCCTGAAGGTGAAAAAAAAGAAATGATGGAGATATATTCAAATAAAGGTGTTCTAAAAAAAGACGCTTCTAAAATGGTTTCAATACTTTCTAAATACAAAAAAGTATGGGTAGATGTGATGATGTTAGAAGAACTTGGAATTATTGAAAATAAAAATTCTCCTTTTAGAAATGGACTTGCAACATTTATATCATTTGTTGTTTTTGGATTTGTTCCTCTTATTTCTTATATTCTCATGTTAATATTTAATCTTAATTTTAATACTTTTATTATCGCGGGTTTTCTAACTGGAATAACTCTTTTTATTTTAGGTGCCTTAAAAGCTAAAATTACCGGGAGGAAATGGTTTGTTTCTGGATTAGAAATGTTTATTGTTGGGGGAATTGCAGCAACAGCAGCATATTTAATAGGAAATATATTGTCTAAATTAATTTAAAATGGCAAAAATAATTTTTTCAGATGATGGGAAGATAATAAATGTAAAAGATAAAGAACAGATAAAAGACGCATGTGAAAAATTGGGCGTTCCCTTTTCATGCGCAGAAGGAATCTGCGGAACCTGCATGATTGAAGTTGTTGATGGACAGGAAAATCTTTCTGAATTGACACAGGAAGAAAAAGATATGGGCATGAATAAGGCAAGAAGACTTGCCTGCCAGTGTAAAATAAAAAGCGGAATTGTTAAAATAAAATATTAAAATGAATTTGGAAGAAGAAATGTTTAACTTGAATGGAGGATTTTATGGTTTTAAATCTAAACGTCAAATGGAAGAACATAAACAACATATTAAACATTTTTGCAGTAAATATAATGCCCAACTTATATCTGTTGATTTTACAATTGAAAATGGATACATAGAGCCAGCATACTCTTTTTCAGATGGTTTAGGACATTATACAATCGAAGGGATTAAAAAATCTTTATTAGACATTTTATCCCATTTAAATTAATTTTAATAAAACCTATATGGAATACATAGTAAAAATTTTAAAAATTGAATCTTTAACTCCGAATATAAAAAGATTTAAAATTGAAAAACCTAAAAATTATAATTTTATCTCTGGACAGCATACTTTAGTTTCAGTAAATAAATTTGAATTAAAAGATAAAAAAAGACCTTTTAGCTTCAGCTCCTCTGAAAAAGAGGATTTCTTGGAATTTATTATTAAGATTTATGAAGACGGGAAATTTACTCAACAGCTTAATAATTTAAAGCAGAGCGATGAATTAATCATTGGAGAGCCAAAAGGAAAAATAAGTTATAAAGGCAATGGGACATTTATCGCAGCAGGAACAGGAATTGCTCCTTTTATTTCTATAATAAAATCTTTAAATAAAACTGAACATAAAAATAATCTATTGATTTATTCCAATGGGGCTAAAAATAAGATTATTTTAGAAGAAGAATTAAAAAAACTTTTTAATAAGAATACGATTTTTGTTTTAAGTCGTGAAAAAAAAACGGGTTATGAATACGGACATATTGACAAGGATTTTTTGAAAAAAAATATCAAAGATTTTAATCAAAATTTTTATCTTTGCGGACCATTTAAGCTTGTTTCTGAATTAAAAAAAATATTAATAGAATTTGGTGTAAAAGAAAATAAGATTGTTAGCGAAATATAAGGATAAGTATTAAAAACTCTTTTAATTAATTTATGTTATGAAAAAGAGCACAATGATTTTAGGCGTTATAATAATTTTAGTTTTAATTATTTTGATTTTAAATCCATTTAAAAATAATTCCAAACCAGGAAAATATGATGCTTTTGCTCAGTGTTTAACCGACGCGGGATTAAAAATGTACGGAACAGACTGGTGTTCGCACTGTCAAAATCAAAAAGAACTTTTTGGTTCTTCTTTTCAGTATATTGATTATATAAATTGCGACAAAAACAAAGAAACTTGTTTAATTGAAGGAGTTCAAGGATATCCAACCTGGAAAATAGATGGAAAAAGTTATCAGGGTGAACAAACTCTTGAAAATTTTGCTCAAATAACTGGGTGCGAATTATAATGCAACAAGATTTAAAAAGGAATTTAATTTTAAATAAAAATGACGGATGAAAAAAAAGAAGAGACAATTACAATAAAAACAAGCGCTCTTTGGAAATTTGGAACTTTTGTTTTTGCAATTTTATTTTTCTTATCTATTTTCGGGGCGTTTAATGGAAATGGAAAAGTTATAAAAGAAATTATTCCAAGCGACAATGCTCCATCGGTAAGCGGAAATCTTAAAGTTGAAATTGAAGCTAACGACCCTGTTTTAGGAAATCCCAATGCAGAAATTTCTATTGTTGAATTTTCAGATTTTCAGTGCCCTTTTTGTGAAAGAGTTTATTCAGGCGCATTAACAGATTTTAAGAATAGTGATTATTTCAAAAACGATCAGGTTAATTTAATTTACAAACAATTTCCTTTAACAAGCATACATCCCTATGCTCAAAAAGCAGCAGAAGCTTCTTTATGCGCTAATGATCAAGGAAAATTCTGGGAATATCACGATATGCTTTTTGCAAATCAGCAAACACTTGACGAAACAAGCTTGAAAACTTATGCATCCCAACTTGGACTTGACAGCGCAACATTTGATGCTTGCTTAGACGGAGATGAAAAAGCTTCAGAAGTTTCAAAAGAAAGTCAGCAGGGAATAAAAGCTGGAGGGCAAGGAACTCCTTATTTTGTCGTTATAAATAATAAAAATAAAAAAACGCAAGCAGTTTCAGGCGCTGTTCCTTTTTCAGAATTTGAAAGCGCAATTAATTCTTTATTGTAATTTATTTTTTCTTCACTCTCTTTTTTGAAATCTTTTTTTCTTTTCTTCCCATTTTAGAAAAAACATAAATGTATAATATTTCTAAAATTCCAATAGTATTTATTACTGCGATTATAAGGAACCAAACAATTTGATTATTTCTTGCAGATTTCCATAATGCCAATAATTTCCAAACAACTATCCAGACAAAAATTATTGCAAAAAGCCAGATAGGAACCCCAAACTGTGTTGCAAGATCTGTTAGATAATTTGAAACCATTTTCTCTCTTTTATAGAATTATTAGATAAAAAGAATTTAAAAATGTTTTCTCTTATCTTCTTCCGCCTCTTCCAAAACTTCCATGATTATAATTTCTCCCGCGATTAGATCTGCCTCTATTTTGTCCATAATTTCTATTTCCTTCTCTTCTATTATTTTCCCTGTTTCCATTTCTTCCAGAATTATTTCTATTTCCTTCTCTTCTATTATTTTCCCTGTTTCCATTTCTTCCAGAATTATTTCTATTTCCAAATCCTCTATTCGGTTCTATTTCTAAACGAATCGTTTCAAAAACAGGCAGTTCTTCCTGAACTATGTTTAAATATTTGTCATTAATTATATTATCAAAATTTTCATAATCTCTGTTTGATAAAATATTTATCGCTTTTCCTTCGCTTCCTGCTCTCGCTGTTCTTCCAATCCTATGAATATAATCCTTCGCGTCATTAGGGAGATCATAATTATAAATAGATTTTACGCCTTTAATATCCAAACCTCTGGCAGCCACGTCGGTGCAAACTAAAATATTCACTTCTGCATTATGAAATTCCTCTAAAGTTCTGGATCTTTTATTCTGGGACAAACCCCCATGTATTGCTTTTGAATTAATGCCCGCTTTTTTTAAATTATTTGCAACAATGTCGACATTTCTTCTTGTACTGCAAAAAATCATAACTAAATCATTTTTATCTTTATTTAATAAATGAGCTAATAAAGAGAATTTCATATGTGGTTCAACATCATAATAAATTTGTTTTAATTTTGAATGATCGACATATGAATTTACAGAAACTCTTACCGCATCTTTAGTATACCTTCTTGCTAAATGATCAATGTCCGCCGAAATCGTCGCTGAAAAGAGCATTGTTTGTCTTTTTTCAGGAATTTGTTTTAAAATCATTTCAACATCTCTATAAAAACCCATATCAAACATTCTGTCTACTTCGTCTAAAACTAAAAATTTAACTTGATTAAAATTTAATGTTCTTCTTTTAAGATGGTCCAAAGTTCTTCCAGGCGTTGCAACAATCACATCAGTGTAAGGAATTTTTCTAATTTGAGATTCAATGCTGATTCCGCCATAAATCGCCAAAACTTTTAATTTTTTATTTCTTGCGAATTTTCTTATTGAATCAGCAACTTGTTCTGCTAATTCTCTTGTCGGCGTTAAGATTAATGCCTGTACATTTCTATTAGGAATTAAATTTTCAATTATTGGGCAAGCAAATGCTAAAGTCTTTCCGCTTCCTGTCGCAGAACCGCCGATAATATCTTTTCCCGCTAATGCTAAAGGAATTGTTTTCTCCTGAATTTCTGAAGGTTCTTTAAAACCTGCATTCTCCAGCACATTTAATATTTCATAGCTTAATCCAAGCTGTTTAAATTTTTCCATTTTATTTTTTATTTAAAATTCAGAAATCTATTCCAAATTTTAATTCTATATTCAATAGTTATACAAGAAATAAATTTTCTTGAAACACCAGCCCTAAAAGACAGTGCCCAAGGACTAATTATATTGTTATAATAATATGTTAAAATGTTAAGACTATATAAATCTATGCTCACTTAAGAGTTGGGACATTAATGGAGATTTAAACTATTAAAAAATTCCAATTTTTCTTTTCTATGCAATTTTTTTATTTTATATTCGGCTTTGCAGGCTTCAGATTTATTTTTGCATGGAATTACAGCGATTAATTCCTTGAAACCTTTTCCATAAACATATTTGCTTCCTTTTCCTTCTGCATGAGCATTCATTCTTTTATCTACATCGTTTGTTACACCCGTATAATATGAACCATCAAAACATTCAAGAAGATAAACAAACCATTTTTTTCCCATTATAAAAAAGGGGGATTGATGTTTTTAATCCTGTCACTTTTTAAAAATAGTTCAAAATCTTTAAATACTAAATCATATAAATTCTTTTACAATATACAACAAATAGTAACTAAGAATTATAAGACATACAACATATTGTATATTAATAAAAAAATGAACTGCCCGCACTGCTCACATACAAATTTTAAAGTAACAGATAAAAGAAGCTCTCCAAATGGGGTAAGAAGAAGGCGCGAATGTCTGAAATGCAAAAAAAGATTTACAACATATGAAAAAATAGAAATTGGCGAGGCATATGTAATAAAAAAAGATGAACGGAGAGAAAAATTCCAGCGCGAAAAATTGGAAAAAGGAATTGAAAGGGCTTTTGAAAAACGCCCAATTTCACAGGAGAAAATACAAAAAATGATTAATGAAGTTGAAGAGCAAATAAGAAAAAAAGGGAAAAAAGGAATTAAAAGCTCTTTAATCGGAGATTTGGTTTCAAAAAAAATTAAAAAATTAGACAAAGTTGCTTATATAAGATTTGCTTCAGTTTACAGAGATTTTCAGGATGTCAAGGAATTTAAAAAAGAGTTAAAAGAACTTTAAAACATATATCCCAATGAAATTATCTTTAAAAATAAAAGAGATGAAAAAATAAAGGAATAAAAAAGATGGCTGAAACAGAAGAAACAACTAAAACAGGAGAAAATCATAATCAAAACGGATTATCTTCAATAAAATTTAGATACTCTCCTATAAATCTTAAAGCTTATGATTCAGTTAGACACATTTTAATTGATGATGCTTATTCTCTTATAAAAAATCAAACAAATTTTTCTTTAGATAAACTAATGCAAACTATTGAAAATAAAGAAATAAACATTTATGAATTCAAAAGAAAAAAATATATTGACAGACTTGATATTGGAAGAATTTATCATCAATCTCCTGAAAAAAAAGAGGGGTTGACAATAGAAAGATATTTTAGTAAAGAAGATGAAGACCCTTTTAAGAGCGTCGGAGAATATTCTACAATTGAATTATCTATTAAAGATTGGAACAGCGGAAAAATTGTTTTTAATATGCCTGATGCTTATTTTCCAAAATCTTGGGACAACCAAGTTGCAAACCAGATAGTTGCGCAAAAATATTTTTTTAAACCGCATAATGAGGAATGGAAAGAAAAAATGACCGATAAAATCGGATTGGACCATGAAAATTCTCCAATGCATTTAATTAATCGAGTTACAAATTTTATTGTTGACGAGGGATTTAAGATTGGATATTTTAAAACAGAAAAAGATAAACAAATTTTTGCAGACGAATTAAAATGGTTGCAGATAAATAGAAAATTTGCATTTAATTCTCCTGTTCAGTTTAATGCAGGAATTTACAATGAATATAATATTGGCGGAAGCGATCAAATAAATTACTGGAAAAATTCTGAAACCAGAGAAGTTATAAAAATAGAAAAACGCGGCTGTTATTTTAAACCGCAATCTCATGCATGTTTTATTAAAGGACCACGAGATGATTTAGAAAGCATTGTTCAGCACACCGTCGATGAAGCGGCAATTTTTTCCAACGGCTCAGGAATTGGTCAGGACATTGGCGTTTTAAGAGAAGAAGGAGCGCCGTTGTCTGGAGGAGGCAAAGCTTCTGGACCACTAAGTTTCTTAAAAATTTACGACGACCACGCCGGCACTATTAAATCAGGCGGAAAAAGCAGAAGAGCCGCAAGAATGACCACTATGAGATACGATCATCCGGATATTATGAAATTTGTAAGGGGAAAAATCAAAGAAGATAAAAAAGCTCTTGATTTAATGAAAGCTGGTTACAGCGCAGGAATGGAAGGCGAAGCTGTGACGACGGTTACATATCAAAATACTAATATTTCTGTAAGAATTGAAAGCGATTTCTTTGATAAAATTGAAAACGGCGGAAAAGTTCAATTAAAAAGCGTTGTTGATGGAAGTGTCGTCGGAGAAATGGAAGCAAAAAAAATGTTGCAGGAAATTGCATTCGGAAGCTGGAGAATTGGCGACCCTGCCGTCCAGTATGATACAAAAATTCAAGAAATGCATCCATGCAAAAATTCCGGAAGACAACTATCAACAAACCCGTGTTCAGAATATTTATTTTTAAATGATACTTCTTGTAATTTAGGATCGCATAATCTTTTGGAATACGCAGATAAAAAAGGAAATTTAAATATTAAAGAATTTCAAAAAGCCGTAAAATTAACAGCGATTGCCTGCGATATTTTAAATGACGCTTCTTCATATCCAGTTAAAGATATTGCGCAAGTTAGTCCGGAATTTAGAACAATCGGAATTGGATATTGCAATTTAGGATCATTATTAATGAGAAAAGGGCTGGCATATGATTCCGACGAAGGAAGAGATTTAACCGGAGCAATAACTGCATTAATGACTGGAACAGCTTATGAAACTTCAATTGAAATGGCTGAAAAACTTGAACCATTCACGCATTTTGAATTTAATAAAAAACCTTTTATGGAAGTTATGGAAAAACATAAAAGTAATCTTGAAAATATTTTGTGGGAAAATGTTAAAGACAATAAATTAAAAGAAGCGGCTTATTCTTCTTGGGAAAATGTTGTTAATTTAGGAAATAAATATGGATTTAGAAATGCGCAGACAACTGTTTTGGCTCCAACTGGGACAATTGCATTTTTAATGCAGGCAGATACAACTGGAATTGAACCGGCAATCTCCCTTAAAATAAATAAAAATCTTGCAGGAGGAGGAAATGTTGTGCTTGTAAATCAAGAAGTTTCAAATGCATTAAAAAATCTTAAATATAATTCTCAAGAAATAGGCGATATAAAGAATTTTATTTTGGAAAATAATAGTGTTATTGGAGCTCCTCATTTAAGTCCTGATTACTACGAAATATTTGATACTGCTTTTGGCGACGGAAAAGGTAAAGGAATAATTCCTTTTGAAGGTCATGTCAAAATGTTAGGAGCAGCGCAGCCATTTATTTCAGGAGCAATTTCAAAAACTTGTAATCTTCCAGAACATGCAAATGTAAAAGAAATTTATGATGCTTATATTTTTGGACATAAAATTGGATTAAAGGCCTTAGCGGTTTTTAGAAATAATAGCAAACCAACTTCTGCTTTAAGTTTTGGTGAAAAAGGTTTTGTAGAATTAAAGAGAGGAGAAAAAGAAGATCTTCCGTTTCAGGGAGATTCATTCAGGCAGGAAATTAAAATAAATGGAACTCCTTTTAGAATCGACGTCGGCGAGTATATTGACGGAAGGCCAGGCGATATAGTTATTGAATCTTATACAGGAGAATCAACTTTGGGTGAATTGATGAGAGTAGCAGGAATTGGAGCATCAAAATCATTAAAGAGAGGAGTGGAACTTGAAGATGTCGTCAGTGGATGGATTGGAAGAGGATTTGAACCAAGAGGTTTTGTTACTATCGATAATCCTAAAGGGGCTCATCCTTTAATAAAATCCGCATTATCTCCTTTAGATTTTTTAGGAAAATTATTATTGATTCATTATAAAGGTCAGACAGAATTAGCAACTGAACCAGAAAAAGTAGAATTAAATAAATTAAGGGGCTACACTCACGGCGCTTTTAGAGCTTACGAAAAAAGGAATATTAATTATTGGGACGTTAATCAAGTATTAAATGATCCAAAATCCGGGGGTTTTGAAAAAGAGGATTTAAAGAAAAATTTGATTCTTGGAAAAAACGGAAAAAATAAAAATGAATTAAAAAATTCTAGGGGAGTTACTTGCTCTGGATGCGGAAATCCAATGGATCAAACTGCTCCTAATTGCTACGAATGTAAAAATTGCGGAGATAAACTTGGAGGTTGCGGGATTTAATTTATTTTAAAAAATGGTTAAACAATATTTGGAACATTCAAAAGAAATTCTTTCCTCTGATATTTCTGAATTTAAAGATAGTAAAAGAACAGGCATGGGAACCATCTCTTTATTCGGTTATCAAAATAGATATGAACTTAAAGAAGGACTTCCAATATTAACAACCAAAAAACTTGGTTGGAAATCTATAGTTCATGAACTTCTTTGGTTTATGAGGGGTGAACATAATATAAAATATTTGGTTGATAATAATGTCCCTATTTGGAATGATAATGCTTTTCAATATCAACTAAAAAAACAAGGGCTTGAAAAGAAAATTACTATGTATTCTGAAGAATGGTTTAAGAGAAAAGAAGAATATGTCCAGAAGATAAAAGAAGATCCTGAATTTGCAAAAGAAAATGGTGATTTGGGTCCCATTTATGGAACGCAGTGGAGACATTGGAAAGCAGTCGATGAAAAAGGCAATGTAGTTGAGATAGATCAATTAAATGATTTGATTCAACAAATAAAAAAAAATCCTAGTGCAAGAAGATTAATTGTGACTGCTTGGAATCCATACGAAGTTCCAAATATGGCTCTCCCTCCTTGTCATACTATGTTTCATCTTAATGCAAATGAAGGGCAAATGGATTTGCAGCTTTATCAGAGAAGTTGCGATATGTTTTTGGGAGTTCCATTTAATATAACAAGTTATGCTTTACTTACACAGATAATTGCGCAACAAACAGGGCTTGAAGCAAGAAGATTTGTCCATACTTTTGGAGATGTTCATTTCTATTGTGGGGCTGGCGATAGAGCAAAATGGTACAAAAAAAATTTACCTGAATTAAAGGATAGCATTAAAAGTGTAAATAATTCGCAAAACTATCTAGGAATACTTGACTGGGTTGAAAGAGGAGTTCCTCCTGAAGAAAAAGGTAAGGAAGGACAAGATCATGTTACTGCAATCCTATACCAACTTTCAAGAACTCCAAAATTTTTACCGAAAATGGCTATTGCAAACAAAAGGTTTGACGAGCTGACAATTGATGATTTCAATCTTGAAGGATATATCGCTGATCCTACAATCAGAAGAGCTATGGCTGTTTAGTTTTTAATTAATCAACAAACTTAAAAACTTCTTTTTGTAAATTAAATTATGGCGCAAGAACTTACAAGCGAAAAATTCAACGAATTCATAAAAAAAGGAATTGTATTAATCGATTTTCATGCTCACTGGTGCATGCCCTGCGTAATCATGAGTCCGATTGTCGACGAAATTGGCAAGAAATTTAGAGATAAATTAAAAGTCGGAAAAATTAATATTGACAATGTTCCAGAACTTGCGCAAAAATACAATATTCGTTCAATTCCAAATTTTATTTTATTTAAAAACGGAAAAGTTACAGACCAATTTATCGGTTCTGTTTCTAACGAAGAATTTGAAAAAAGAATCAAGAAATACCTTTAAATATCCTTTATGTGTTTTCTTAAAATAAATGGAAAAACAAAATAAATTAAAGAAATTTCTTAATGATTTTTGGTATATTGTTTGGAAAGATGAAAGTTTCAAAGGATGGATAATTTCAATAATATTTATTTTTATTGTAATAAAATTTATATTTTTTCCTGTATTGAGTTTGACAACAGGAACCAATCTTCCATTAGCCATCGTGGAATCCTGCAGTATGTATCATAAAGGAAATTTGTTTTCAGATTATGATTCATGGTGGACAAGACATGAAAATAAATATTTAGATTTTCAGCAGAATAAAGAAAAATTCAAGAAGTTTAGTTTTAATAACGGCTTCAGCAAAGGAGATATTTTATTTATAGTAAAAGCAAAGCCGGAGAAATTAAAAGTTGGTGATGTGATGATTTTTGAAGGCAATCAGCAAAATCCAATAATTCATAGAATAATAAAAATAGAAAATGAAGAATATACTTTTTCAACAATTGGAGATAATAACAACGGGCAGTTAAGCGTGGAAAAAGAAATAAACTCGGACCAATTAATTGGAAAAGCAGTCTTTAGAATAACTCCATGGCTTGGCTGGGCAAAACTTATTTTTTATGAACCAATGCGTTCAGAAGCTGAAAAAGGATTTTGCGATGAGAGGTAATACCAACCTTTTTAAATAAGAATCTATAATCTCTTCAATGGAATTTTGTCCTAAGTGTGGAGCAATTTTGGTTCAGAAAACAAAAAATTTTGGATGTCCGAGATGCAATTATTCTTCTAAAAATAAAACGGCATTAAAAACTTCTGAAAAAATAAATGAAAAAAATCAAGGAGTTGCAATATCAAGAGAAACTATTGGCGTGCATCCCATAGTTAATGAAAAATGCAAAAAATGCAAAAATAACAAAGCATATTTTTGGACAGTGCAGACAAGAGCTTCAGATGAATCAGAAACAAAATTTTTCAGATGCGTAAAATGCGAGAATACTTGGCGAGAATATCGCTGATACTAACTTTACAAATTAATAATCATCAGCAATGCTCGAGTAGAGAATATCGGTAATATTTCAGGGAATATAGATAAAAAAATATAATAATTCTTAAAAACTAAATTAATTTAATTCTTTAATGAGTCTAGACAAAATAACTTTTTTAAGAGACGAATCAAAAGTAAGCGCAAAGATAAGTAAATTATTAAAAGATAATAAAATTGAATTTAGCGAGATTTATTCAAATTCTGATAGAGGTATTTGTTTAATTATCCCAAATCAAATTTATCCAATTTGGGGAAATAATAGCATTATAAATTATATTAAATCTTATAAAAAAGAAGTTAAAAATTAAAAATCATTTTTCTAGTTCCAAAAATATAATAGACAAATCTTTTAAACAAAATAATTCTTAGTTAATACAATACAAAGGCATGGCTTCGTAGCTCAGCCTGGTAGAGCACTGCCCTCTTAAGGCAGGTGTCGTGGGTTCAAATCCCATCGAGGCCATAAACTAAAAAACAAATAAAATGACAATAAAATTTTGTAAAAAATGTAAATCGCTTCTTGATTTTTTTAAAAATAAGAATAAAGTTTTTTATTTTTGTAATAAGTGTAAAATTGGCGGAGAAATAAAAGACAAAAATTTTCTAAATGAAATAGAAAAAGAAATACCTAAAAAAGAAACAGGCAAGGGAGTGATTAAAGACAAAAATATTTTTGCAACTTATCCGTTTAAATGCAAAAAATGCGGATATAACAAAGCGGAAATTATTGATCAGGGAGTAAAATATTCCGACGAAGAAAGTGAGATTTTATTTAAGTGTGGAAAATGTGGAGATTCTGAACGAATTAACAAAAAAAGTTCGTGATTAATTTGTCATAAAATAAATTTTAAAATCACTCTATTTCACACTGACTTTCTATACAAGAACATCCCGCTGGCTCATTTGTAATGGCTTTTTTAGAGGCATATTTGAACATAAGTAATTTTGTTTTAATTGTGTTCTCTCCAACTACTTGATCATTTGCGCAAACATATCCCTGTCCTTTAATATAAAAAACATTATATCTTCCGCATTCATCTGCTAAAGAGCAATTTCCTAATTCAGATTCATTCCCGAAATAATAATATCCAGCGACGCCGATAATTGCTAATAAAATTATTAAAATAATTACGTTTCCTATTGAAATTTTTCTTTTTTGAGGTTGTTCTATTTCTTGCGTTTCAGAAGCATTATCAGATTCCATAAAAAAGAGAAGAATAAAATGTTTTTAAATTTTATGATGTTTGAACTTTATCAGAAGTACATTAAATCTCTATTTGCGAGCAACCTATCTGATTAATTTTTGAATATTCTCAATAGCGTCTGCAACATCCTGCCCTTTCTTAGTAAGCTTAATCACTTTTATTCTCCCTCTTTTTTCAAAATCAACTAATTTAAGTTCTTCTAAAGTCTGCAAAATCTTTACTGCATGACTATAAGTGCAATCTATTTCTTTTGCTAAAACACTGCCGTATCTCATCCGTGTATTTTTCTTTAGAGCAACTAACATCAATGCGGGTTTTCGTCTGAAAAAAAGGTCAAAGTTATCTTTCATTTTAATATATATGTCCTGACAATGGTGTCTTTTTAAAGCTTTTGAAATATATATATTAAAATTCACTATTGGCGATTAGTGAAAAAATCTTAAAAATTTTAATCAAAAATTTTATTAACTAATCATTTGTATAAATATCATGACAAGAATTATGGCAATAGGAGACATTCACGGAGACACCGGCTTAGTAAAAAAATTAGCAAAAATGGCTAAAGACGAAAAAGTTGATATAATAATTCTCCCGGGAGATTTAACTTGGCTGGAACAATCAACAAAAAATTTAATCGGACCTTTTATTAAAGAAAATAAAAAAGTTTTAATAATGCCCGGAAATCATGAAACAATGGCGACAATAGATTTTTTGACGCAGGTTTATCCGAATACAAAAAACATTCATGGAGTTGGAATAAAAGAAAAAGACATCGGGATTTTTGGCGTGGGTTATGCAGATGCTGGTCCATTCAGTATAGACGAGAAAGATGTTGCCAAAGCGCTGGAAAAAGGATATGCTCAAATAAAAAATATGAAAAAGAAAATAATGGTAACGCACTCGCATCATGCAGGAAGCAAAGCAGAATTTTCCGGTTTTCCAGGAAGCAAAGCAATAAAAAAAGCAATCGAAAAATTCCAGCCGGATTTAGTTATAAGTGCGCATATTCATGAAGCAGGCGGAATTGAAGAGCAAATCGGAAAAACAAGAATAATTAATGTCGCGAGAAAGCCGATTATTTTTGAGATTTAGATTTTTTTGTTTTTTTAATTTGCATTTTTGCAAGAGCAAAAATGAATTTATTTGCTCCGAAATAGGCATTCGCCATATTTCTTCGCCAAGAAAAAGATTATCATGACAATAAAATTCTATAAGCTTAATTAATCATTTTAAATTAGCTGTCTTGGTAGAAAGCGTAAATTAATTCGAGCGACTTTGGAGCGAGCTATTTCGCGAGGGAAACTTAAAGAATAATAAAAAATATAGTAAATGAGAGAAGTTGCGAGCAGAACAAATAAATTCTTTTAAGAATTTTTAATCATGTTCAATAATTCATTTTCAGATTTTATGACTCTTTTTTTCTTAGTTTTAGTTTGTTTTCTCATAAAAGTTTCTCTTTCCACCCATCTGTCTCCACTTTCACGACCATCTCCTGTTATTTCTTTTCTCACAAATCCTCTTGGAGTTTTTGTCACCATTTTAATAAAAGAAGAATAACCTTTTTAAATTTTTTTGTTTTGCACTATTTTAAAATCTTCTCAAAAAAATCCTTTTCCAAAAACTCAGCTTGTCTTTATCAGAATCGTATTCAATATCTATTATCTGCGCTGCAATTTCTTTGTATGCCCTCGCAGATTTTGAACTCGGATGCGTGTGAACAACAGCGTCTTTCAAATTTATTGACTCTCTTACAGCCACTTCTTCTGGAATCATTCCGAGAATTTGAGTCTCAAGAATTTCTTTTACAGAATTTGGTTGAATTTCAATTTTATCTTTTCTTACTCTCGTCATAATAACTCCTCTGACAGGTTTTTTTATCTGCTCTGCAAATTTAATTGTTTTCAAAGCGTCGGTTATTGCAGGCATTTCTGGATTTGTCACTATAATTAATTCATCAGCTAGTTTAATTGCTGATACTGCTTCATGTCCAAGTCCTGCCGCGCTGTCAACAATTACATAATCGGCCAGTTTCTGAAATTCTTTTTTAAAATCATGCAGTTTTTCAGGAGTAATTCTTCCTAATTCTTTTACTGAAATGGATGAAGGCATTAATTTTATCCCCGACTTATGTTCATAAACAGCGTCTGAAGGTTTAGCTTTTTTTAGTAATACATGGTTTAAACTTATTGGAACCTCCAAAGAATTTAAGTGCAGTCCAACATTTGGCGTCGATAAATTAGCGTCTATAATTAAAACATCTTTTCCAAAATGATTCAGAGCTGCTCCAAGATTTACTGCAGTTGTTGTTTTGCCGACTCCGCCTTTGCCAGAAGTGATGACTATAAGATTTTTCATTATTTCTTGTTTGCATAAAATACTTATTAAATCTATTTATTTTATAATTTTTTATAGAAAGCAATAATTTCACGACACTACATATTGCTTTACTCTGCTTATAAATTTCTCCAAAAGAATAGCATAATCTTTTAATTTTTTTAAATCCACATCTGTTTCCCCGCCCATATAAAAAATTTTCAGATTAACATTTTTTCTAAACTCTCCAATTCTCTCTGTTCTCAAGTCTTCAAGTTTTCTTAACATTTCATAAAATTTAAGAGTAGTCATGATGTCTTTGTCTTTTTTGAAAATTTCTTTTGCTTTATCAAGTTTTTTAACAGAAGTTTCAGGAATATTTGATATTTTTTTCTTTTTTTTGGCGTGGATTAAAAGAGCGTCGATACTTGTTTCAATCATCCGCCTCCATCTTAAAAGCAGATTCATAATCACGTCGCAAGTTTTTGTATATTTCAGGCTGACATACAACAAATGATCTGCGCTAATTTTTTCTTGAATGATTTCTTCCATAATTTTTTCTTCCGTAATTTCGAGCTTGAATAGCCTCTTTAGAAGTATGTTTTCTAAAGGATATCAACTTTATATATTGTTTCTTTTTAACCCTCCATCGTAATAACAGCAGTTTTTTAAGAAAAAGTTGAGTAGCTTATAACTTTTAGAAGCAAGTTATGTAGTTTATAACTAATTTATTCAGATAATTCCAAAATCGCCTCAGCAAGATCGCCTGTTTTTTCTAAAGTCTCGCGCGCCTTTTTTTTAGAAACTCCCGTTTTTTCAACAACTGCATTAATATCGTCTTCTGAAATTTCAACCTTTGCTGTTTCTTCTCTAATCTCTCCAGAAATTTGAAAACTCTCCTGCCCCTGCATTTTGATTCTCATCACGGACGGATTTTCTACAAAAATTTTAGAGCCGTCGGTTTTTTCAATTATAACTTTTTCAGAAGGAATTTCAACTTGAGAGATTCCCATTTGCTTCATCATTGACTGCATTTTTTTAGGATCTATTCCGCCGAACATATTTTTAACAAGAACAAAGGGTTTTTAAGATTTTTTATTAATCAAAAGAATTATTTAAACACCAAAGGCAAAGCAATTCTCAAACCAATTATAAAAATTATAAACGCAACTACATGCCCCGGTTTAAAATAAAATTTGCTTTCATATTCATCCTGAAATCTCATTAAACCCCCGAACCCACCGGGCAGATGTATTTTGTTTTCTTGCGCCATGTAAATAATTATAAATTCAGATATAAAAAGCTATCTTTTTAAAAATTAGATTTATTAATATTAAATTAATTAATTTTTCTTTTCTTTTACAGCTCTTACTCCAAGATTAGAATTTGCGTAAGATGGATTTCCATTGCAAACAAGACTGGCCTTATCGTTGACAGAACTGAATCTCGCAACTGAATTATTGTCTCTTCTTGGATACCAATAGTAATTATTTCCTGATTTAACTTCTTTAGTTGGAAGTCCTTGAGTAGTATGTGAATAATTTAAAAAATCTTCTAAATTGATTCCAGGAGTTTTATCTTTCATTAAAGTGTTTAAATCTAAATATTTTAAATTTTTTGGAATTAAATTTCTATTTGAATCTAAAATATGATTATATCTAATCAATAATCTTAAAATATTATTGTCTTCTCTGAAGAAGTCCAATTTTGGGTTAATTTTAAAATCAGCATCAAGCCATTCTGCTTTCCAGTAATTTTTTCCTCCCGTTATATTCTTATAAATATTTTGATATTCCTGATTATTTGACCGAGATTTTAAATATTTTAGAAATTCAATAAATTCGGGAATAATTAACATTCTATTTCCTTGTTCTTGCAATAGTTTGTGGGATTCAAACCAGTTTTTTCTAAAATGAGTTTTTTCCTTTGCTACATATAATTCTAAAGATGGAACATAAATAAAATCTTTTTCATCATGTTCTTTTGATTCTGTTTGATGGTTAATTGTTTCTTTTTTTACCATAACTTTTCGTAAATTATGTTGTTTATAAATATTTATATATTTTTTAAAGAATTAAATTATTTCAGTCTCAAACTTTCTAAATTTCTAGGAACATTTGTTTCAACTCTTGTAAGTTTGTAAAGTGCCGACGATAAATCAAGAGAACGTGAAACTTCTCCATGATTTATTATAATCCTTTTTGGTTTTGGCCAGATATTATTAAAAAAAGAAATTAGTTCATTTCTTCCTGGATGCGCAGAAAGACCTTCAATGGTATTTATTTCCATATTTATTTCAACTTTTTCTTCTTTCCCGTCTACATTCATTTTTGTTTCTTTTGCCCCTTCCTGAACCTGTCTTCCAAGTGAACCGACACCTTGATAACAAACGAATATAATTGAATTATTTTTATTGCCTGCAAATTCTCTGAAATATTCAACTGATGCTCCGCCGACGAGCATTCCTGATGTTGCAAGAACAACGCACGGACCGCCTTCAATAACTTTTTTTCTTTCCTGCGACGAGCCGACACGGGAAAAAACTTCTGAGACAAATGGATTTTTATCTTGGAAAATATCCTGCATTACGCGTTTGCTTAAAAAATCCGGATAAGAAGTGTGAATTGCATTAATATCCCAAATCATTCCGTCAATATAAACTGGAATGTTCGGTAATTTTCCTGATCTTACAGCGTCCTCTATAATCAACATTGTTTCCTGAGCCCTTCCTAATCCAAGTTCCGGAATCAAAACTTTTCCCTTTCTTTCTATTGCTTTTTTAATAAGTTCAATAATTTCTTCTTCTGCTTTTTGCCTTGGAGGAAAAATATTATTTTTACCGCCATAAGTTGATTCCGTTATAACTGTTTCAACTCTTGGAAAAATATTTACTGCAGGGTCCAGCAATCTTGATTTGTCATATTTAAAATCAGCGCAATAAAGTAAATTGTGGGAGCCGTTGCCGATATTTAGATGAATCATCGAACTCCCTAAACAATGCCCAGAATTATAAAAAGTAAGTCTTATATCGGAAGTTACGTCGGTAACTTCATTGTTTGCCGCGCAAATACTGTGCTTAACCATTTCAGTTACATCTTCTGAATTAAATAAAGGGGTAGCTGCTTGCTTATATGCGACGCCGATAAAATCCAAAGATAATAATGCCGCAACATCTCTCGACGGAAGAGTCATATAAACAGGGCCCCTGTAGCCCATTTTGTATAAATATGGAATTAATCCGACGTGGTCAAGATGCGCATGGCTTAAAATTACTGCATCTAATTTCGCAATATCAAATTCAGGAACATTAAAATACGGAAATCTATTTGAGCCCGAAGAAGAAACATCAATTCCGCAGTCCAGTAAAACATTTGAATTAGGAGTCTGCAATAATAAACAACTTCTGCCAACCTGTCTTCCCCCGCCTAAAAAAGTCAATCTAATCCAGCCGTCTGATTTTTCCGAAGACCATTCTCTGTAAATTTTTTTCCCGACTTCATTTAAAAATTTTCTTCTATATGTATTATTTGCATAAAGAACACTTCTGATTTTTTCGGTAATCGGACTTTTAATCACAGAGCTTCTCTGCACCTGCGGAGTCCATAAAGTTGTATTTCTTATTTCATCTAAAATGCTTCCCTGCCTTCCAATAACCAATCCAGGTTTTTTAGCCTCAATAACTACGACGCTGCGATAATAATCAAAAATTATATTTGTTACTTCGGCTTCTTCCGGCACGATTTTTCTTATCTGTGATTCAGTTGTTTCTTTATCTGGAAGAATTTTTTGGTCTGCTCTTAACTCAATTCTTTTTTTAATTTCATTTACAATCTCCTTAATTTTCGGCTCGCCTTCTTTAAAAAATAATTCATTGTTTGTATAAAGTACTATATTTGCTCCTTCAAAATTCGCTTCTGTAATTTTTCCGTGCAATTTTTCTGTTATATGTTTAAGAATATCTGTCATTTTTTACTATATTTTAAATTTAATTATTTTCTAATTCTCTTTCCTTTCTATTTAATAGAAAATTATTCTTTTTTCTTATCTTTGTACTCTGAAACAATTTCCTGATCAACAACTTTTTTAATTCCTTCTTTAGTTATTGTAAAAATATCCATGCCGTAACCACTTCCAATATCTCTTTGTGTTGAAGATTTTATTGACTCTTTTGCAAGTTCTATCCCCTCTTTAACGCTAAGTCCAGGTTTGTATTGTCTTTCAAGGAGTCCGAGGACATACGGCATACCGCTTCCGAAATTTGCGTCGTAATCATCAACTTTAACTACGCTTCCTGCAGGTTCAATTGAATATAATTCGCAAGTTCCATCTTCATTAAAACCTCCGAGTAAAAATCCCGCTTGTTGCGGAATCATTGAATGTTGTCTTATTCCCGAATATGAAAGATTTGCTAACAAACTTGCTGATTGCTTTATAGTTGGACGAGATTTTGAACGAAGCTCTTTTAATCTTAATTCTGCTGGAAGAATTTTTGCAACTCTCTGAATATCCGAAACCATTCCAGTTCCTGAAATTAAAAGATAATCATTAATTTGTTTAGTTTTTTCAGAATTTTTGTTCATTACAATATTCCCAGCAGTAGATTGTCTGTCAGAAGCCATTACAATTCCATCTTTGCAGACTATTCCAAGGATTGTTGTTCCTGTTTTCAAAATTGAGTTTTTTAATTCTGCATCCATTTTAATATCATAGAATCACTTAAGATATATTGTCTAAAAAAAAGTATTTTATAAACTTTTCGGCTGTTAAACTTCAACCACACTTTTTCCCTTTTCCTTTTTACATTTGATTACATTTTCCACAAAACTTTCAATTTTCTGCTCGTGGCTGACAATTATTAATTGCTCTGCATTTAATTGCGCAAAGACATTTCTCATTTTATCAATTTGCTGGTCTGAAAATCCGTCTGTCGGCTCGTCTAAAATTATAAATCCTTTTGTTTTAATGTTGCTTAAGAGAGAATTAAGAACTTGATTTAGCGCGAGTCTGTAAGCGAGGGCAATTGCTGTTCTCTCGCCTCCTGAAAGATAATCATATTCAATAATATAATCCTGAAATTCCACGACGGGCGTGAAAGTGTCGTCTAAGCTGACATTAAAAGTATCAGAAACCAGCATTGAAAACCATTCTGAAAAAAGTTTTGAAAATTCTGATTTAAGTTTGTTCATAATATTTCTTTCAATAGATGAAGCTAACAAAATAAATTCCTTTGAAATCCAGGATTCTAAGTCAGTTAAATAATTCACCTGCTCTTTAACGAGTTCTGTCTGTTTAATTTTTTCTATCAATTCATTAATTTGCTGGGAATAAAAACTTATTTCTTTTTTTAATTCAGCTATTTTAATTTCTGTCATTTTTTCTTGTCTCATAGATTCATCAAGTTGGTTTTGGTTTTCCTTATATAAATTATCAAATTTATTTAATTCAAGAATAGAAGTTTTTAAGAGACCCGATTGTTTGTTTAAAATTTCTAAATCTTTATCTAAAAGGAGGTTTGATTTTTCAATTTCTTGAATTTTCTTTTGTTTTTCTTCAACTCCCTGCATTTTTATTTTCAAAATATTCATTTCATGAATTTGTTTTTCATTTAGTAAAATATTTTTTTCGAATTCCAAAATTTCATTTAATATTTTTGATTCCTGCAAAATAAATTGGTCAATGTTCTTGAGATTTTGGAGAGTTTCTGAATTTATTTTGTTTAATACATTATTTTTATAAGTTGTATTAACATCTTGCAAACAAGTCGGACAAACCTCAATATGTTTTAATTTTTCTTTTATTTCATCGCCTTCCTGATTTTTAATTTTTAACGAATTAATTTTTGTCCGGATATCCAAAACTTTATTTTCTAATTCTTTTTTTTCTTTTTTCAACAGATCTATTTCTTTGGTTATTTGGTCAGTCTTTGCAAGGTTAAGCTCCTTATTAGAATGCATGACTTCAGAAACTTGAAATTTTAATTGCTCAATAAATTTTTTATTTTCTAATATGAGAGAATTTTTTGTTGAAGTCATAATTTTTGTTTTTTCTATTTCCTGCTGAAACTTTAATTTTTCATCTCTTTTTTTTAAGACTTCTTGAAGCTCTTCTTGAATTTTTTTAGTTATGTTTTTTTTTATAATAAGCTCGCCTTCAACAACAGAAATATTCTGGAGTTTAGAGAAAAGTTCATCTTTTTTTGACAAAAGATTTAATTTGTCTCGTTCAAGCGTAGAAGTCATTGCCTCTTTAATTCGTTTTTCTTCCCGGATTTTTAAAGCAATAATTGAAGCGTTTTCAATTATTCTTTTGTATTTGTCAATTCCAAAAATATGCCTGAGAGCATTTATTCTTGTTTCAGAATCCTGCAGGATAATCTCTTTCATTTCTTCCTGCGGAGTATAAACAGTAAATTTGTATAAAAGATTTTGTTTTTTTGAAAATTCTTTTGGATAATTTAATAAATCAAGAACCTTGCTTTTTAATTCTGTCACAGATATTTCTTGTTTCTCGCCGTCAACAGTTATTGACGCGTAATCCTGAGAGATTGTTTTTCCTTTTTTCAGAGTTCTTTCAATTAAAACATTTTTTCCGCCAATTTCAAATTGAATTGAAACTCCTCCTTCTTTCTCGCCATTGCGTAAAAGAGCAGAGCCTCTCTGCCCTGGTTGCAAGCCAAATAATGCAAATTCAATCGCTAAAAGAATAGATGTTTTTCCTGAACCAATGTCTCCGGACAATAGAATAGATCCTTCTTTAAATTCTATTTTCTGATTTTCGTAGCTTCGTATATTATTTAATAGAATTTCTTTTAATATCATTTAAAATTTTAAAATCCTCTTTGATTCTGATAATAATCTGCTTTGAAAAGTTTCTACTTTTTCATCTTCCTGTTTTTCTATAGAAAGAATGTCCATCAATTCCGGCACAAAAGAATTAAAATCTGATTTATTTTTATCCGAATAAATTTTAATTGTTTCATGTTCAATGTCTCCTTCTTCTTTTATTTCTAAATTTATATCCACTTCTTTTATTTTTAAGTCATGAATATTTTTTAATAAAAAATATGCTCCATGTTCTTTTGCAAATTCTTCGATTTGAAAAAATTTAATATCTGATGGTTTTCCACGTTTTAATTCTCCGCTGATTCTTAATAAAATAATTTTATCTTTCAAATCTCTTTTTGAAAGTTCGCCTAGAATTTTGTCTGTTGCCGCTAAACCGTCGTCAAATTCTAATTCAAGGCATTCTGTTTCTTTTAATGGAAGTTTAATAAATTTAACCTGCTCTGCTGATTCTGTATCAACAAGCGCAAAACTTCCGTGTTTCAAGTCTTCAAGTTCTTTAAAATTATTTGGAAACAATGGACCAGGATAAACTATTTTGTTTTTATTAAATAAAACATGAATATGTCCAAGGGCATAATAATCTGCCTGGGGAAGTTTTTCAGATTCAAGTGATTCTATCGGCAAATTTCCAACAACACAATTAAGAGTTGTATGGAGCATAAAAATTTTAAACATTCCCGGAGCGTCATTTAATTTTACGCGTCGCAATTCCGGAATTTCCAATCCGGATTTTTTTCCCGGATAGCCGTAAATTGCTAAGTTTTTATGGACATGGGGATTAAGAAATATTTTATCTCCTCTTTCTTCTGCATTAAAAACATTCTTGCAAAAGCCGGCTTTTTCCAAAACATCTAAGAAAGTTTTCCCTGAAACGCTGTAATCGTGCGAACCAGCGATGATAAAACACGGAATTTTTGCATCTTTTAATCTTTTGAATTGCGCAAAAGTTTCTTTTAGGGTTTCAATCGGCGGGTATGCGCTGTCAAATAAATCTCCTGCAAAAAGCATGAATTCCACTTTAGAGGCAAGGCAGATATCAATTGCTTTTTTAAAAGATTCAAAATTTAAATTTTGCATTTGCTCGTGCTTCCACCCGCCTAAATGCACATCGGCAATGTGCGCAAATTTTACCATGAAAATAAAATTCTTCAGGAGTTTTTAAAAATGATTGTGTTAGAATCTAAAGAAAATTAAATAAGCCTTCTAAACATGTAATAATTTTATAATTACAACACATAGAAAAGTTTAAATACTTCTTGGAATTGGGAAAGAGATGAAAACTTTAAACAATCTTTTACTGATTACAGGATTCGCATTTGGAATTAATAATTATGCAAGTGCTCAAAGCGATACAATCTTTTCAAGTAAAACCTCTTCAATTATTGAAGAAAAAACCAAAAAAGACGGCGCAATTTTAGAAAAAAAAGAATATGTTATTGAAAAAAGTTCAGAAGAAAAAAACGGAAAAGTTTTGTTAGAAACTGAAAAAAGATACAGTTTTAAAGAAAAAGAAATTGGAAGACCATCTGATCCAAAAGAGCCAAAAAATATTATAAACAGAAAACAAATTGACAAATTTCTTGATTATATAGTAATTAGCGAATATCAATATGACTCATTGGGAAGAGTGATTGAAATTAAAAAAACTGGAGACTATTCTCCTGGAGAAAATAAAAAAAAGATAAACAAAACTTATTATATTTATGAAGGAAAAAATGAAAACCCCGTAAAAATTTGGGAAGACTTAAATAACGACGGAAAATATAACCAAGGCGACAAAATAAAAGTTTATGTTAAAGAACTTGACAAATGGGTTTCTCAGGAAGAGTAAATATAATATTATTTTTTCACAGATTCTAAATCACCATAAATATTAAATAATTCGATTAATCAAAATTCATATGGCTGAAATACCCCCTCTTGAAATTTACAGCATTGTTGTTCTACCTCCAGATAATAAAGGAAAAATTGAAAGATTGGAAAAAGAATTAAATAAAAGAGTTTTAGCGATTTTTGATAAATTCGCATATTCTGGAAAATTATCCCGACATTTTGAAGATAATTTTTATATTAAATATCAAACTGCGCAAGGAATTGAGGAAAAAATTCTCGATTTAGATTCAACAAATATTATATTTGTAAAATAATTTTAAACTATTAATTCCCAAACAAATAATTCCTCAAAAAATAACTTCTCTTTTCCTAAAAGTTTTTTATGATAATTATTCCAATTAATATTTTTTGTCAGTGAAGAAGTCAGCAAAAAAATTTTTCCTTTTTCTTCTAAATAATTTTTTGCTTCTTTAAGAAATTCATTAATAATTTCGCTTCCATGAAGTCCGCCCGTTGTCGCTAATTGAGAATCTGTCGGTTCTCTTGAATCTTTAGGCAAATATGGAGGATTAAAAACAATAATGCCGTATTTTCCTTCAACATTTTCAAATAAATTTGAATAAATACAATTAAAGCCCAAAGAACTACAATGGCTAACTGCCTGCTGATTTATCTCTGCTCCAAGAATATGTTCTCTTTTAATTCCTAATTTTTTTGCAGTTTCCAAAAGTATTCCGGAACCGGAGCCGATTTCCAAAAATTGCAAATGCTGATTTTTTTTAAGCAATTTAGGAATCTCTTTTCCTAAAACTTTAGACAGCAAATAAGAATCTTCTGCTGGTTGATAGATTGAAGACATTTTAAAATTATGTTGTAACTAAAAATGCAATTAAAAGTCCGACAAAGATAATGGTAGCGACGATTATAGAAATTACCAATCCCCTCGCTGTTTTTCTTGCTAAATTTGGTTTTTTGAATTTTTCCTGTCCGTATGATGAAATTTTAGACTGTTGATTTAGTTGCACGGGAATTAATTTTGTCTCCCGAGCAACTGGAATCTCTCCGCTTTGAATAAATCTCGCAGCTTCTTCTATTTCTTCTTTTCTATAACCTGCATTATAAAATGAGAGCATAACTTTTTCTAAAGATTCTCCTCGATTAAGCGCGTGTCTCAATCCCCCTAAAATTTCTTGGTTTGGCATTTTTATATTGAATAAGAGATAATCTAAAAATTATTTTATATTTTCACAACTTTTCCATTAGACGATAAATGAACATTTTCCTGAAATTTATATCCCATTTCTTTTGCTAATTCAACCATTGGAATTTCCTGCTCCATTGAACCGTGCGCAGGAATTATATGTTCAGGCTCCAACATATTGACTAAATCTCTTAAATCTTCGCGGCCGCCATGTCCTGAAACATGAATATCTGTTTGTATCCTTGCTCCTTTAGCTCTTAATTTTTTATCCATTTTTTCACGGGCATTAATATTTTGAGGAACAGGAATAATGCTTGAAGAAAAAATTACATTGTCGCCGGCGCGAAATTTGAATGGCGTTTCGTCATTTATTATTCTGTCTAAAATCGCGCCTTTCTCACCTTGATGTCCAGTACAGACAACTAAATATTTTCCTCTTTCATCTTCAACTTTTTTTAAAAAAGAATTTATTTGTTTTCGGTATTTCATTATTCTAATCTGATGATAAAATGAACACTCTCTGACATTTTTTGCTGCATTGACATATTTCATCAGGCTTCTTCCCATAAAAACTATTTGTCTTCCTGTTTTTTTTCCAAATTCAACAATGCTTTTTAATCTTGCAATATGCGAGGAGAAAGTGGTTATAAAAAGCGCGGAATTTCTGTCACGAATTACAGAAAGCGCGTCTTCTAAAAGGTCTCTGGCAATTCTCTCGCTTGCTGTTCTTCTTTCGGTGTCTGCATAAAGAGAATCAACAATAAGACATTTTATTTGTTTTTTTCTTCCTAATTCTTTTAGTCGTGAATAATTTGGGGGCTCGCCAATAATTGGATGCTTGTCAAATTTAAAATCAAGAGCATAAAAAACTCCGCCTTCTTTTGAATGCCAAACAACAAAAACACACTGAATTGTTGAATGAGTTGTATGAATAAATTCTAAATCAATTTCTCCGTTTTCTCCTTTTAATTTTAATTTTGAATTTGATTTGATAATTGTTCTTTTATTATGCAAAACTAATTTATCATCTTCTAAAATTGAATTTAAAACTTCCATTGTAAAATGCGTTGCAATAATTTCTGCTTTGGGATATCTGTGCGCTAAATATGGCAACCCTCCGACGTGGTCAAGATGCGCGTGACCAATTACAATTGCCCTGACTTTATCTGTCCATCCTAATTCATCAAGAACTAAATCATTTGGAATAGCTTTTATTTTTCTCAGCATATGTTCGGTATATTTAACAAAAGATTCCTGCTCCTGTAAATCAATCAACGGAGGAAGATAAATTCCGGCATCAAAAATAATTACATCGTCGCCAATTTTTACAGCAGTCATATTTTTCCCTACTTCTTCATAACCGCCGATTGTGCAG
>Ga0209210_1000849_pt1 | contig 28712 bp, 24 predicted proteins | sample RifGroA1_FD_183991 | JGI IMG/M metagenome (GOLD analysis project Ga0209210, IMG submission 183991) | Contaminated groundwater microbial communities from Rifle, Colorado, USA - Rifle Groundwater A1 (SPAdes) (version 2) | ecosystem: Environmental > Aquatic > Deep subsurface > Groundwater >...
TTTTTTTTCGTGCACTTATTAAATCCATCATATAATCTATTTCTATTCTTGGGATGCCGGTGATATCAACGGGGTACAAGTGTACCCCATCTTCGATTAAAGCGTTGAAAACATCCATTAAGTAAGAGTTTATCTTTTTTTCTAAAATAAACGATTCTATTTTGTCAAACAACTGCCCACTTCCTTTTTTGCTGAACAACGCCATGTGTCCAAACTCTCCACTTGTTTTATGAAGAGGCAAATTCTTGCCTGTTTTTATTATTTTATCTCCTTGCACTATAATTTTAGAGTCTTCTTTATCATAACTTTCTTTCCTCTCCATGGGTATGACTATATCATTGCCTTTTTTGCTAATAAGGCACTTGTTAATAAGTTTGGGGTCGAATAACACATCGTTGGTCATAAAAATGAAATCTTCTTTTTCAAGAAATTGTTTCGCAAACCACATGGAAACGATTATGCCCGATGTTTTGTAAAGTGGGTTGAAAATGGGAGTTGCCCTACCGGCAATCTCATTTTCAACTTTTTCTGCATTATGGCCAGTGATTACATATATGTCTCTTATGCCGTGGCTATTTAAGGAATCTATAGCTCGAGAAATTAGAGTTTTATTACCAATTTTTATCAGGGACTTATTTGTATTTTTAAGCTCAGGAATTCTAGACCCAAGCCCCGCTGATGTGATTAGTGCCTTCATATGAATTTTAGATTTAGCTGTTGGATGGCATACGTATTCTCTTGGGTGTATGGTCACGCCCAACTTCTATCAGACAATGAGTTTTGTTATTATTTTGAACTAGCTCCTCGTAGATAAAATAATTAAAAGGAATAAAAGGTTTCACAAATTTATTTACTTCTTTGTCACTCATACCTTGGCCCCTTAAGGCTATCAGTTTTTTTTCTTGTTCTTTGCGCCAATTTGTTGTCCATGAGGCATTCTTTGCAAATATAAAAGTGTTGCTGTCTAAAATATGCCATATTTTTTGATATTTTTCAACATATTTTAGGACTAGTTTAAAATATTCCTGTTTTGGATCTATCTTGTTGAATATGTCATTTACGTACCTGTTCTTTTTTACTGAAGATAGGAATTTATTTTCTCTGGCGGGCATATTTATACACCAACCTTCAAGTATTAAAAAGTGTAATTGCTCGTTTATTCTTGTCTCGTCTCTAGCTATGTCGCCCCTACCAGATATGAGTGACTTGTCAAATCTTGGAATACAAAAATTTTCAGCGGCCTTAGCTTTTTTAAGCGTTTTAAATAATAATTCGTGGTTGTGAGTACCTGGCATTCCTCTTGAAATTTGATAAAAAGGGTTTTTAATATGTTTTTTTGAGATTTTAAGACGTTCGTCATTCGACTTATAAAAATCATCGACAGAAATAGTTTCTACTCTATAACCAGCGGCTTTTAAAAAAGCTTTTGCTAGTGTTGCAAAAACAGTTTTACCAACACCCTGTGGTCCCTGAATGCCGATAATATATAAATCTATATTTTTTCTTTCCTTGTCGGTTATATAGTAATTTATTAGTGGCATATAAAATTTTTTAAAATCACTAACGTGAATATACGCACCGTTGTCGGCATGTTTTATATTATTCTGGATATCTTTAAATATGGTTATTATTTCCTTATCTCCCATACTTTATAGCCTTTTATCAAAAAAATAAGATATATTGCAGTGATTATAAAACTGATATAGTATAAAATCAAGTATTATGAAGCTCGTCTATGTGGCCAATGTTCGTATACCAACAGGTAAGGCCCATGGGGTCCAAATAATGAAAATGTGCGAAGCATTTGTGGATGCCGGGGCAGAAGTAGAATTGTGGGCACCGACACGGCACAATATCATAAAAGCGGATCCATTCGATTACTTTAACGTAAAGAGAAATTTTAAAATAGTAAAAATTCCGTCTCTTGATCTGGTTCGTTACGGGTGGTTGGGGTTTTGGATACAAAAAATCACTTTCACCTTTTCTTCCATAATCCGCGCGATTTTCTCTGAAGCCGGTACGTTTTACGCTCGAGACGAACTGTTCGCTTTTGTCATCGGGTTGTTTGTGAAAGACGTCTATTGGGAGGCGCATACGAACGCTTTCGTGAATCGTAATATTAAAATAATAACCATCTCGGGCGGATTAAAAAAGTTTTTTATGTCTCGCGGAGTGAAGGAAGAAAAAATTCTAGTTGCGTCTGACGGGGTTAGTTTGAAAGATTTTGAGATTTCAGCGTCAAAGGTTGAATTGAGAGGAAAATTGGGTATCCCCAAAGACAAATTTATTGTGGCATATATTGGTAAGTACACAACGATGGGAAGTAAAAAAGGGGTGGACGAGCTAATCGTTGCTTTTTCTCGCTTACTGAAAAAACACCCGCCCCTTTTTCTTCTTATTGTCGGTATAAATAAATCAGAAGTCTCCGGACTAGAGGAGTCAATAAGAAAAGCGGGTGTTGGGAAAGATAGTTATGCTTTAATCATGCCTGTTTCCCATAAAGATGTTCCAATGTATTTAAAATTGTCTGACACTTTGGTCATGAATTATCCTCTCACGGAACATTTTTCTCTCTACATGTCTCCGCTAAAAATGTTTGAATATATGGCAAGTGGCACTCCGATTATCGCATCAGATTTACCCAGTATTAGAGAGATTCTAAATACGGAGAATGCTATATTAATTAAACCCGATAATAATCAAGAATTATCGAGCGCTATTACAACAATTATCAATGATGGTGATTTAGCTAAGAAGCTAAGCGCACAAGCCTCCAGTGATGTAAAAAGTTATACCTGGACGAGAAGAGCAGAAAAAATTTTGGATTTCATCATAAAGAAATGAAAGTCTTTATCTTAACCACAGAATTAAATTACAAAAACGGTCTCGGAAGGTATTCTCTGGATATGGTAGAGGCTCTGCGTAATAGAGGTATTGATTTAAGCATAGCGGTAGGCCACGATGGAGTAAATGATACAGATATAAAGCCCATTGACATTTTACCTGAACAGTTAAATTACAAAGTAAGTTATTTCGCGGCCATATGGTATGCCTGGAGATTAAGAAAGTATGCAAAGGAATGCGATTTCATCCATTCATTTGCCGAACAATATTCCTACATAGCATATTGGTTGGCCAAATTAACCGACAAGAAATTTTTTGTTACAGCTCATGGCACGTGGGCGGTGCTTCCATTCAGTCTCTCTTTCCATAAGCGTTATTTCCATAGGAAATCTTTTGAGAAGGCGGCCAAGATAATATGTGTCAGTAGATACACCGAAAGGCGTTTGGTGGAATTCGGATTAAATAATCTTCATGTCATAAATAACGGCATAAACACGAAGAAATTCATTAGGCCGTCTATTACTCCTTGGCAGGAACGCCAAAACTTGATTGTAAGCGTCGGCAATCTGAAGCGAAGAAAGGGTTATCATATATCCATACCGGCTTTTGCCAAAACTCGGGCTCGTTTTAAGGATTTGCGATATTATATAGTCGGAGACCAGAGCGATAGAGCATACTTTGACCAGCTAAAAAGACTCTGTTTCGAATTGGGAGTCAGAGAGAGTGTAGATTTTGTGCAGCATATATCAGACGACGAACTTATTGCTATCTACAAAAAAGCCAGACTGCTTGTCTTGTCTTCCATTAGCGAAAAATCGCATTTTGAGGGTTTTGGCCTTGTTTATCTAGAGGCAAATGCCAGTGGTCTGCCTGTTATTGGAAGTCTTGAATCGGGTGCAGAAGATGCAATAAGAGATGGCAGGACGGGTTTCTTAGTTTCTCAAAATGATTCTGAAGGAATTGCAGAAGCGATTATAAAAATTCTTGGCAATAAAAATCTTGCTGAGACAATGTCGAGTGAGGCGATCAAATGGGCTAGTGAACATGATATGGATAAAGTTATTATGAAATATAAGGGTATTTATGCTTCGAGTGTGATAAATAAGCCAAACAAATAATTATGTGTGGAATAGCAGGCTTTATTGGGGAGGGTGACAAGAAAAATCTGTTAACAATGATAGATTCTATTCGATATCGTGGGCCGGATGATATGGGGCATTTTTTAAAAAATGAGGTGGGATTTGCTCATGCGCGCTTAAGTATTTTAGATTTAAGCGCAGACGGACATCAACCGATGTGGAATGATAAGAAAGATGTCGCCGTGATTTTTAACGGGGAGATCTATAATTTTAAAGAACTCAAGGAAAAATTTGGTTTAGAGAAGAAATACTCGTTCCAATCTAAGACCGATACCGAAGTAATACTGCGCTTATATGAAGAGTTTGGAGAAGCGTGTTTTGAGAAATTGGACGGCATGTTTGCCATTGCCGTATATGATTTTAAGAAAGATACGCTTCTGCTGGCCAGAGACAGAATTGGAGAAAAGCCTCTTTACTGGGGGATATTCGAAGATACTTTAATTTTTGGCTCGGAAATTGGCGCTTTATTAAAACACCCATCGGTTAGACGTGAACTAAATTTAGAAGCCGTCGCGCAATATTTAAGCAGAGAATATGTACCAACTCCGCATTCTATATATAAAGGGATATATAAACTTGAACCCGCGCATTATCTTATCTATAAAAAGGGGGAGTTTACAAAAAAACTTTTCTGGAAGATACCAACCCAAATCAGCGTAATCTCTTTTCAAGAAGCGTTAAATAATCTTGGTGAATTATTAGAAAAAAGTGTCGGTGAAAGATTGGTCGCTGATGTGCCAGTGGGGATATTTCTAAGCGGTGGAATCGATAGCTCAACGATAGCTTACTATGCTCAAAAAATATCTAATGAGCGGGTTAAAACATTTTCTATAGGATTTGATGAAAAATCTTTTGACGAGTCAGTTTATGCGAAACAAGTGGCAACTTTCTTATCTACGGACCACTATCATCAAAGATTGACGGCAAAAGATTCTCTCGATGTTCTTGTTGATTCTGTGTCCGTATCGGGGGAACCACTTGCTGATCCAGCCATTCTCCCGACACTTCTTCTTTCTAAATTTACTCGAGATAAGGTGACGGTGGTTCTGGGGGGCGATGGGGGAGACGAGCTTTTGGCCGGATACCCAACTTTCCAAGCGGATAAGTTAGTCTCTTTGTATCAAAACATTCCTTTGACTGCCAGAAACCATTTGATCGAACCGATTATTCATTCCCTGCCGGCTTCTGACAAGAATTTCAATCTATCATTTAAGTTGCAAAAATTCATTGAGGGGGTCGCTTGCAACCCAGTTGAACGCCACAGCCGATGGCTTCAGGCTTTTAGCAAAGAAGATTTGCCAAATCTCCTAACTAAAGAAATTTTTCAAAGCATTATCATGGTTAATCCCTACGTAAACAGCACGGACCAATCCCGCCAAGGCGTTTTAAACAGTTACATCCATTCTTATCTTATGGACGGTGTTTTGACCAAATTAGACAGGGCAAGCATGCGCTACGCGCTTGAAGTGCGCGCGCCATTTCTAGGCACGGAAATAGTGAATTTCCTAACCACTCTCCCATATGAGTATAAACTACATCGATTTACCGCTAAGTATCTCTTAAAAGAGCTGATGAAAGACAAATTGCCAAGAAATATTATATACAAACAAAAGAAGGGCTTCGGTATACCGGTTTCGCAATGGCTTAAGAAGGATTTAAAGCCACTGCTCCTGGAATTACTTTCCAAGAAAAGACTCTTGAGGCAAGGCATCTTTAGTCCGAATTATGTCCAGAAAATTATTGAGGAACATATGTCTGGCAGGAAAAATAATGATAAAAAGCTCTGGACACTTCTAGTCTTTCAATTATGGTATAGACAGTTTAGTGCTTGAGGTAAGTTCGTATTAGGGAAGAAGTTTTCTTCTCGGACGTGTAGTAGGCGCGGGAAATCATCTCAGCCATTAAACCGAAAAAGATAAATTGGATCCCTATTATAATCCCAATGGCGGAGATAATTAAGATGGACGTATCGTAAAAAGCGGAGATGCCAAAGAGATATTTATTAACAGCAACATATCCTATGCCTAACATTCCGAGTATTCCAAAAAGAAAGCCTACTGGTCCAAAAATTCGGAATGGTGTCTTGGAATATTTTGTCAAGAATTTGACTAAGATGGCATCGAGAAATACCTTTCCTACTATTTTACCAAAACTATAATTCGATACCCCACTCTTTCTGGGGCGTATATTAATTGGAATTTCTTTAATATTAATTCCTTTATAATAAATTAAGGCGCCAACGAATCTGTGAAGGTCGCCAGATAATTCCAGACGCTCAATCAGCTCTCTCTTATATGCCTTCATGGCTGCTCCAAAGTATTTCATTTTCACTCCTATAATCTTGCCAAGTATTTTGTTGATATTGTTATGAATAATAGATTTAAATCTACTTCTTCCCGCATCTTCATTTTTCCAACCACTAGCAACATCGTATCCTTCATCTATGGCAGAAACAAATTGTGGAATATAGGCCGGATCATGCTGACCGTCGCCGTCAATTATAATTACGATATCCCCCGACACGCACCTCAGGCCGGCATTGAGGGCTACTGTCTTCCCCTGATTACCCATCAAAGAAACGACTTGAACACAGCTATCTTTGCTGAAGATGTTCGTCAGTATTTTAAATGAGTTGTCATCGCTACAATCATCGACAAAAATGATTTCATAGTCTCTATTCTGCTTGACCATGGTATTCCTTATTTCGTTATAAAGATCAATGATATTACCCGCCTCGTTATACACCGGAATAACGATACTGACTTTTTTGAATTTCTCACCCATATTAATTTTGATTACTGAAGTTTTTGAAGCTGGTTAGAATGATACTCTCCTCTTTTATATAACTTAAGAGCTCGGGACTGGTTAGGGTTTCCCGTTCTATGTCCCGACTCCTACTGTCTATAAAAGATGAAATCACGATCATTTTGTAGGCTGGATGGCAGGACAGCTCGCTCGTACCAGGCTTTAGATTATTCATTAATTCCTTTAATTTGTCTATAGAGAAATTTTTACTTAGTGAAATTCCATAAAAAAAATCTGGTCGGTTTATTCCGCTTTGTCTTAATAGTTCTGAGCATCTTTTGTAAAATAAATAACTGAAAAGTATTTTGGATGATTGTCGGAGGCTGACCCCACTCCAGGTATCAATTTTTTCGAAAGGGAAACGGATACTCTTGATGCCATACTTTAGGGCAAGTGCAATGACTATTTCTAGGATAAAGGGAAATATGTGCACATGTTTTTCTGTGTCCATGTGGGAGATCTTTATTTCATGATTAAGAGCTTTTTTTATTTGGTTTTCAAATTCCCGATAAATTTTCTCTCTCAAGGCTTTTTTGTCGAACAATCTCTTTAGAAAAAGCAGTAGTAAATTATTTTTTGTATTGCCACTAACAATATTTAAATGTATGCCAATGTCCAAAGATGGGTTCCCTCTTATTTTTTCAATCGCATCCTCAAAACCGTTTTCGGTGGTCATTAAGGAAGTACTGGTAACACAGCCGTTTCTGAAGGAGTCGATAATACCATCATTTATTGCTTTGTTGAGTCCGAAATCATCCGCATTGACAATAAGGTATTTCTTCATTACTTGATAGTATAGAAGAAAATGGTTATAATCACCAACGATGTCTGTAACAAGCGAAAGATTTGGTTATCAGTGGAACAAATATAACCAGCTTGACCCGTTATTTCAAGATCAACTGATAAATTGGATTGGACCGCTTACTCCGAAAGATTTTAAGAATAAGAGAATTTTGGATGTCGGTTGCGGTATGGGCAGGTTAAGTTACTGGGTCCTAAAGTGGGGGGCGGCCAGCGTAGTAGCTTTTGACTATGACCATCATTCCGTGGAAGCTGCACGCGTCACTCTAAAAGATTTCAAGAATGCAGAGGTTCTCTTCGAGAGTGCCTTTGATATGAAGTGGAAAGAAGAATTCGATGTTGCTTTCAGTATCGGCGTTATTCACCACCTTGAGCATCCCAAACTAGCTGTCACGAACATGGTTAAAGCGCTTAAACCAGGGGGCACTTTTTTAATTTGGGTATATGGCCACGAAGGTTTCGGATGGCTCTTATGGTTTCTCAGTCCTCTTAGAAAATATATTACATCCAGGTTACCATTACCATTGGTCCATGTGTTTGCCTATTTGTTTTCCATACCTTACTGGGCTTTTATCAAAATTTTTAAAGGTCCGGGTCTGTATTTCAAACAATTTTCCGGCTTTCCATTTTGGTTTATCCATCTGACGGTCTTTGACCAACTAATCCCGGAGGTCGCTAATTATTGGAAAAAAGAAGAAGTGAATGATTTGGTAAGTGGCATAGGACTCAAGAAATTTAATATTTGTCGTCCGTCTAATGATAGCGGCTGGATTGTCGTCGGTAAAAAATAAAATACGATAAAGAGTATAGTTTTATGAAAGACATTGCCTATGAGTTAATGTATGAAAGTGAGCAGAATCACTGGTGGGATAAGGCCAGGCGGAAAATCGTTTTTGGTCTTATCAAGCAGTACTGCCATGCCTCTGTCGTCAAACCTAAAATTCTAGACTTGGGTTGCGGCATGGGGATTATGGCTAAGGAATCTGAAAGTGTGGGAGATTACCATGGCATCGACGTGTCGGAAAGAGCGGTGAATTTTTGCAGGCAGCGGGGCGTCAAAAATATAAGGCAGGGTGACGCCCTACACATTCCCTATCCTGATGGTTACTTTGATATCGTGCTTCTTATGGATGTCATCGAGCACATCGAGGACGACTCTGGGGTGATAGCCGAAGCCAGACGAGTTCTGCGACCACACGGCATCGTTATTATTACGGCGCCAGCTTTTCAGTTCTTATGGGGATCGACAGATGTGACGCATCAGCATTATCGAAGATATCGTCTCAAAGAGTTGAAATTAAAACTCAAAGAGGAGAATCTATCTATCCTTAAGGCTTCTTATTTGAACACTTTTCTCTCCTTACCTATCGTGTTTTTCAGAATGGCGGCGAAGTATCTTCACCTGTCCATGAAATCTGAGAATGAATTGAGCCGACAGATGGTAAATAACATTTGGGTAATCAATAAGATTTTTTATATTATTTTTTCTATGGAATCAATCTTGTTGAGATATATAAATTTCCCCTTCGGAATCTCTGTAGTAGTAGTCGGCCGCAAACAAGACAGCTAGCCCCTTATTTTATTTGAAGATAATGTGCTTGTATGTGAAGAAGTTTGCTACGGCTATGAGTCCCAGCATAATCACTTGGGCGAGCATATACCACATGTGTAGCTTCGATACTAAGATGTAAACTCCGGCTGCGTTTAACGCTAAGTTCGCGACCACGGCAATCAGATAGTAGGTGGTTTGAAGGTGGATAGAGTCCAGGTCTTTATTGTTGAAAGTCCAAAGTTTCTGAAGTGTAAAGCCTGTAATGACAGCGAAAACAAAAGCAATTATCAGAGAAGCCAGATACCATAACCCAAAAAGATCAGTTAACGTATAGAGTAAAACGAGATGAACAAGGGCGGCACTGCCACCAGAAATGATATATCTTACCGCTTGCTTTGGGGGATACATTATTCGATATTGTACTCTTTTATTTACTAAAAAATAGGTTAAACTTGGCATTGTGAGTACAGAAAAGAAATTCGGAAAGCTTGTCCTGATAGCGCCCATTTTGACGCTAGTCTTCTTGTTTCGGGATGTAATCTTCAGTGGGCATCTTATGTATGATGGAGACACTGTCCGCACTATCTACCAGTATCTGGACTATATATCAAAAGGCGGTTCATTTATTAGCCAGCAAATACTCTCTGGTTTCCCTATTTCGGTTTCCATTGTTGCGGGGTGGTTTTATCCGGTTTATGATTTAATGTTTGTTTTCTTTGATTCCTTTGACACCTATAGATTTTTGATAATCATAAATATCCTTCTGGCTTATCTTTTTGCTTATCTTTATTCAAAAAAAATTGGTTTTAGTCCCCTGATTTCCGTCACAGTCTCCACCATTTTTATTTTTTCAGGGCAAATGATTACATGGTCCACGACCCTGACTAATACGAACTACTATTTTATTCTGCCGGCAGTCTTGTATTTTGCCGAGTTTGTCAGGCAAAAGAAACACAGATTCCTATTTCTTGCCTTGGCAGGCTTATTTTTGGGGACGAGCTGGCTCTCGGGCCATTCCCAATTTGTCGTCTATATCCATGCATTCTTAGCTGTTTATTGTTTCTATCAAGCTTTTTTAGAAAAAAACATCAAGAGTTATTTAGAACAACTGATTAATCTGGTTACGGTCTATGGGGTTTCTTTAGTAGTTGGTTGGCCACAAATCCGAGCCATCCTTAATTTTAGAGAGGTGACTGCTCGAGCAGAGGGGTTGAGTATTTCTGATTTTTGGCTTAGTTCTTATTTACCACAAGATGTAATACACTACGTTCTTCCTTTCTTTAAGAACCCAATTATTCAAACCGGGTCTCCTAATTTGTATGTTGGTATTCTTCCCTTTATCTTATTAATTTTTGCGTTTATTGTTTTTAAAAAAATAAGAAATAAATATTTCTATTTATACCTTAGCACTTTTACCTTTTGCCTTTTGACCTCTATAAAGTATTCACCAGTAGGGTTTTTATTGCATCAAGTACCGCTCCTTGATTCTCTTAGAGTGGGCTCAAGAATAATGTTTATTGGAAATTTGGCAGTTGCAATTATGATTGGTTTTGTTTTGAAATATATCACAGAGAATAAAGAGGAAGTTTCTTTAAAATTAGATTTGTATTTGGTTTATCTTAAAAAGATATTTTTGTATTTATTAAGTCCAATAATTATTACTGGTTCCATCATTAAGCTATTTTTTGCGGATAAGATCCTAGTTTTTCTCAACAGCTATTTTTTGGATAATCTATATCAAAAAACGGCTGGATTACCCAAAGAGCATTATCTCAATCTGATTAACCAGTACTTGCGGGATTCTTTGGACAGTATTTCCATTTTCAGTTGGGATGTCGCAGTTTTTATTATATTTGCCGTTCTATCTTTTTACCTGATAGAGAACATTAGAAAACTGAAGACAGAAACTTTTCTGTCTTTTGTCTTGATTGTTGTTTCTTTTAATTTTGCTCTCGCTTATGCTCAGCATTTTCGTGTTATAAGCAGAGAAGAATTAAAATCTGTTTCGGAAACAGCCAGATTTATATCATCCAATTCTAACGAGGGAGGGAAGTTTAGAATCTTCACTCCGTTCACCGGTCTAACTATATATAACAATTTAAGAGTAAAATGTTCCAACAAAAATGTTTCCGAGGAGCTTGCTTTGCAAAAAGAGCTTTTGACCCCCAGTATAAACATGCAATTCAACATCGATTCCATTGATGGCTATGACCCGTTTATGCCGCTGGGCGTTGCTGAAATGATAGGATATCTCGGCTCAGAACATACGACCGCCGGCTACTCTCTGGCTTGGGAGAATATCCCTATGGAAGACAGGGTCCGGAAACTTGTCGAAAGGAAAAATATTCTGAAATCCATGAATGTCAGATACGTAATTTCTGCCTATGATATGGATGACCCAGATTTCAAAAAAGTCTTTTCAGAAGAGGTGGGAGAGTGTCGGACGAGAGTTAGCATTTATGAACTAACCGGTTACTGGCCCAGGAACTTTGTAACTAAGGATACATCGATACTGAACGGGGAAAACAATTTTCAGGAAATAATGGATAAACTTGAGAACCGTCCTGGCGGGGAAATTAGCGTAGTGGATGATGCGATTGTTTCCCAATCTTATGGTTATGATTCAATCAATTTCGATGTTAATTTGTTAAGTAACGGTCTGCTCTTTATCGGTAATACTTGGTTGCCCGGCTGGCATGCTTATGTGGATGGGGTAGAAACAGAGATATTAAAGGTCAACTACATTTATATGGCCCTACCTTTGTCAAAGGGGGAACATCAAGTAGAATTACGATATAAGTAATCCACGATGGTTATATTCCAACCAGATCGCTATCTGTTAAATAGGCAGATTAAAGAAGTGTCTAGTTATATCAAGGGGCAAGTACTTGATGTAGGCGCCGGAGAGCTTAATCGTTATAGTGGTCATTTCAAATGTGAAAAATACATACGCATGGATATCAGGAAAAGAGACGGTATCGATGTGGTCGGAAGTGCAAACAATATTCCTTTTCCAGATAATATTTTTGATTCGGTTGTCTGCACTCAGGTCTTTGAGCACTTAGAGTCTCCGGAGAAAAGCGCCAAAGAAATATATCGAATTTTAAAGCCAGGGGGGCATCTCTTGGTTACTGTGCCTCAGATGAATGAGCTTCACGAAGAACCCAACGATTTTTTTAGGTATACCAAGTTTGGTCTGGTGTCTTTATTTGGCAAAATTGGGTTTGAGGTAGTCGTTCAAAGCCAGCGGGGAGGATTTTTTGCGACGGTATCTCAAATTAAAATCCGATATTTGATTGACAGGCTCTCGCTTTATAAGAGGCCGTTTCTCGGGAAAATTCTCGCCCCCCCCTGTCTCTTTATGGCAGGGTATCTTTATTTGCAGATAGTATTGACCGAAGCGCCGCTAATAGAAAACACGCTATTGGCTGGTGTTTTATCCTGAAAAAATAATATGAAAAATTTAAAAAATACTAAAGATTTTATATTGCATATCAGACATTATATTTCTGGAGAGACTCTGGATTTTGGAGCTGGTGGCGCCAAATATCAACATCTTATTCGTCCTCTAGCTTCAAAATATATAACCTTTGATATGCAAGCCGGTAAAAACATAGACGTTGTTGGTAGCGTATTGAACCCGCCTTTTCCTAATAGCAGTTTTGACACGGTGATTTCCACGCAAGTTTTGGAGCATGTCGAGAAGCCATGGATAATGGTAGGAGAGATTAATCGCATCCTAAAATCAGGCGGTATCTGTATTTTATCAGCCCCCTTCATGGCCCCTTATCATGCGGATCCGCAGGATTATTTTAGATTTACTCGAGAGGGGATGAAGTCGCTCTTCCAAGATGATTTTGAAATAGTAGAGTGCCGACCGTACGGTAAAACATTCATGGTTCTTTTTGAAAGCATCAAGCAAGTATATTTTAGCCCCTACAAGAAGAGCAAAAGAAATGTTTGGTTTGAGAGATTTCTTCGTTATCTCGAAAAGACCTGTTTTTTTCTTGATAGGTTTATCAAAAATGAACAGATCTATGCCAATGTTTATATAGTCGCGAGAAAAAAATAATTTATGAAAATTTTATTTCTTTCGGATGATTTTCCGCCCCGCAGTCACGGAGGGGCCGGAATCGTAGCTTTTAATCTGGCCCATGCTCTCGCCACCTCTGGGCATCAAGTTGTCGTTATTACTACTGTCCAAGAGAGACAGTACGTAGGCAAGAGAAAATATGAGGGCCTTGAGATATACAATTTGTATTCCGATTATCACGAACGCTGGCGAGCATATCGAAGCCTCTATAATCCAGGAGTTGTCGGACAGGTCAAAAGCATAATTAATGACTGGCGTCCGGATGTAGTTCATGCCCACAATATTCATTACCATCTTTCGTATCACTCTTTTAAAATTGCTAAAAAGAGCGGTGCCAGGGTATTTTTAACAGCCCATGATGCCATGCTTTTCCACTATGGCAAATTGGCCGATGTTGAGAAAGTTTCCGCCTGGTCGCAATTTAAAAAATATAAAAGACGCTATAACCCCTTTCGGAATAGCGTAATTAAACGTTATCTTAAGTATGTCGATAAGATTTTTGCGGTTAGCTGTACGCTTAGTGACGCCTTAAACAAAAACGGTATCGCCAACACGGAAATTGTCTATAACGGAATCGATGTTAAAAAATGGCAGACCACAGGGCGAGCTGTACAAAAATTCAAAAATAAGTTTAATTTGAATAAAAAAAAGGTAGTTTTATTTGGCGGAAGATTGAGCGAACCTAAAGGCGGGGAAAAGATTATTCAAATTATGAAAAGGGTGGTAACGGAAATTCCGGAAGCCGTATTGTTGGTTCTGGGCAAAACCAGCGATTACTCCGAGAGAATGATAAAACTTGCCGGACACCTGGGGATTCGTGATAATCTTGTTTTTACCGGGTGGATTTCGGGTGATGAATTAGTCACTGGCTATTACGCCAGCGATGTCGTGGTCACGCCGTCTCTTTATCTTGATCCTTTCCCCACGGTCAATTTGGAAGCGATGGCTTGTGGCAAACCTGTTGTAGGTACTTGTTTTGGCGGAACACCAGAGATAGTCAGGGGTCATATCACCGGCTTTCTAATCAATCCGTTTAATGAGGAAGAAGTTAGTGAAAGGATAGCGGAACTACTCAATGACCCTCTAAAATCGGAAAGATTTGGAAAGGCGGGGCTTGATAGAGTGATGGCAGAATTTACCTTGATGTCTCAGGTAGAGAAGACTCTACGGTATTATCAGGAGAAGTTTTGAAGAATAAGTAGGTGTCCAGAAGACTGCCGAAAAATCTGGAGATTATTCTGGCGATAATAAGTCCCAAGAGTCCGATCCAAATGATAAAAATAATCATGATAATGATTTGGAAAATTGGGGTGACAAAGTTGCTGATATATAATGCCCGGGTGTTCTTCTTAGCCTTCAATGCTGTGGTGGCGGGGAACAGTGTTAGGTTCAACATTGATAAAGCAAAAAGTTGCGAGTAGAAAACAGCCTCGAGATATTGAGGGAAAAATACTTTATATATAAAAGGAGCGATAAGGATATAGGCGCCGATAACGACCACTCCGAGCAAAAAGAGTCTCAAAGCCTTCTTCTTGAAGGAAGCCCTTATGTCTTCGGTGCTTCGCTTAACGAATTTGGGGAAAGCCAGGGTGTCGAGTGAGCTAAGGACGCCCTTTATCTGCTCCGGCATAGCAATGGCTAAGGAATAGACAGCCAGGGGAACGGCTCCAAGGAAGTGGAAGACAAGCAGGCGGTCCGTGTAATTTGCCATAATGTTTATTACCTTTATCAGGCTTAGGTGTTTGCCGTATGAGATCGCTCCGGGATCTTCATCTGCCGAACCGACAAACTTCCTTGCGGTAATCCTGAAGAAGACATATCGCAACAATGTCCAGGAAAAGAAATAAGATAATAAGATCAGGAAAAGATTATCCGTAAGGAAAATAGTGGCTATCATGATTCCTGCCGAGATCACATGGATGATAGCGCCATATTTTGTTGAGGCCCGGAATTCTTTCTTGCCGTTAAGGAATGCACCATAGATGCCGAACGCGTCAATAAAAGGCAGGAAAATGGAAGCGATCAAAAAGGAGATCATCAAGCTCGTGTTTCCGCTCACGAAATAGTACCCGGCCAACAACAAGCTAGCCAAACTGCTTATAAGTCCCCATCGCACTTTTGTCGTCAGGGCCAGAGCCAGTGTTCCATCAAGTCCTCGTGTAGCCGCCATACTGACGGCGGTGCTTATACCTGGAAGAGATGGGATCAAGAGGATGCCGACAATGGAGAGTACATATTTGTAAGTACCGTAGGTTTCCTTGGGGACCAGGTTCGCGAAAGCGATTATAAGCAAGAAGGATGATATGGATGAAACTATCTGTCCAAGTGAGAGCCAAGAGCCGCCCTCGGCGAGATAGACCATGTCCGTCTTGAAGAAACCCTCACTTCCGCGAAGCATAGAATGGGCTTTCTGCCGAAGATTTTGCATATGTTATTACCATGATAGGATAGTATTCATGTTTTCTCAAACCTTGAGACGAATCGTATTCATCGGTCTTTTCCTTTTACCATTCATCCCATTTCTTGTTTCCAGTTCTTTTTTCTTTCCCTTCATCACCACCAAGGCTTTTGCTTTCCGAATAATCATAGAAATCATTTTTGCCGCCTGGATGCTGCTCGCCCTTCTTGATGCCGAATACCGGCCGAAAAAGTCGCTCATTTTATACGCTGTTCTGGCTTTCTTAGTTGTCATCGGTTTGGCCGATCTATTGGGAGTCTCTCCACTTAAAAGTTTCTGGTCCAACTTTGAGCGGATGGAAGGTTACGTCACTCTCCTCCACCTGGGAATGTTCTTCGTAGTTATATCTTCTGTCTTTTCCGCCGAAGGCGGATCCGCCTCTGGAGGAAAAGAAACGATGTGGAAGAGGTGGTGGAATGTCTCACTCACAGCTTCATTCCTAATGGTTTTGTATAGTGTTTTACAGCTCATTGGATTAAAAACTATTAATCAAGGCGGGGTGCGGGTGGACGGCACGCTCGGCAACGCTATTTATTTGGCCGTCTACATGCTCTTCCATATTTTTATTGCGTCTCTCTTTATGTGGCGCGAATGGAAAAATGTTGCTTTGAGATGGGTCTACGGACTACTCATTCTCGCGCAGGCATCTGTCCTTTACTACACCGCCACACGCGGAGCCATTTTGGGTCTGCTCGGAGGACTCTTGGTCATAGCAGTACTTAATATTTGGAATAAAGAAGATAGATTGGCTAGAAAGACAAGCATAGCCATTTTGGTTGGAGTAGTAGTCTTGATTGGAGGTTTTGTGGCAATTAAAGATGCGGAGTTTGTCGCGTCGAGTCCGGTACTTTCACGTTTCTCTTCTCTGACCACGGGGGAGTTGAAGACGCAGGGTAGGTATTTCGTCTGGCCTATAGCGCTTGAGGGGGTTAAAGAACGTCCGATTCTCGGTTGGGGGCAGGAAAATTTCAATTATATCTTCAACGAGCACTATGTTCCAGAGATGTACCGCTTGGAGCCGTGGTTCGATAGGGCCCACAATATCTTCCTTGACTGGGCGATAGCTGGGGGCATCTTGGGTCTTTTATCTTATCTTCTCCTTTATGTCGCGCTCTTACTTTCCATATGGAAGAAAAACATAGATTTTTCTCACACTGAAAAGTCTATTCTCACCGGACTCATAGCGGCATATTTCTTCCACAATTTCTTTGTCTTCGACCATCTGATAAGTTATATTTTATTTTTTTCCCTTCTCTCCTACTTGCATTACAAGAATAGCAGTGAGTTTTCTTGGAAGGGCGCGATAACTAAAGTCCAAGCGAGAAACATTGCTTTGCCAGCTGTCTCCATCTTGCTTGTGCTCTCTCTGTATTTCGTCAATATTAAACCGATAATGACTAATGTCTTTCTAATTGAAGCCCTTAAGTCTCTACAGACACCAGGAGAGACTGTTAAAGCGGTGCGATATTTCCAAAAGGCTCATAACGCCTCGCGTCTCGGACGACCGGAGATTACAGAACATCTAGCCGCTAATACTGTCGCTGTTTTGACGACTGATATGGCAACGGAGGAAAAGAATGCGTTCTTCAGTTTCGCGAGAGACGCTGTGCTCAAACAAGCCGAAGATTTATCTGAAGATGCTCGTTATCAATTGATTGCCGGCTCGTTTCTCTCGACTACCGGATCTTTGGATGAGGCCCTGATATATCTCGAACGTGCCAGTCGACTGATGCCGGGTAAACAAATAATTTACCTCGAGATAGCCAACGCTTTCCTAAACAAGGGGGAGAAAGAGAAAGCGATCGACGTCCTGAAATATGTGGGAGAAATCTCTCCCGATCACAAAGAGCAGATGGAAGAATACATTAGACAGATACAAAGCATGTAAAATCGCCGAGAACCCTTGCATTTTGAGGAGTACTGTGCTAGGATTGGGGGGTGGGTGCTGAAACTCGGCACCAAACGAACGAATGTCTGCGCAAGTCCCGCCTACTCGGCGGGATTTACGTTTTATGACTATTTACTATTTACTGATTACTGTCTACTATTTATATAGTTTCTTTTTGTGCGTGGAGAGCGGCCGCACTCACAAAGATATTCGTTTGGAGCTAGCCCCGCTCTCCGCGCATGGACGGAAATGTTTTTTAAATAGTTATCCACATTTTTTGATTTTCTCTATTGTATATATCAACTTTTAGTACGATAATGAACACAAGTCGCAGGCAGAAAAATATTTTCTGAAATATTTATTTGCGACAGACGTTAATAATAATTTCCGCCGCGGCGGGAGACAAAACAATGGCAAAGAAAAAGAAGGCTGCTTCCAAGAAGCACAAAGCTTCGAAGAAAAGACGCTAGTCTAAAGAAGAAACACTCCTAGAAGAGTGTTTCTTCTTTTTTGTCTTTGGCGTGTCACCTTAAACGTGCTAAAATAAGCGCCTGATGGCCTTTTTGAAAAGTCTTTTCGGCACTCCCGAGGAGAAATTACTTAAGTCTTGGAAACCCATTGTCGAGCGCACAAATGCGCTCGAGTCTTCGTTAGAGAATCTTTCGGCAGAAGAACTCTGTGAGAAGACGACTGAATTTAGGGAGCGTTTCAAGAAAGGAGAGACTCTTGATGATATCTTGCCGGAAGCGTACGCTACTGTCCGAGAGGCAGCGAAGCGCACCCTTGGCCAAAGACATTTTGATGTTCAACTGCTCGGTGGTATCGCTCTCTACAAGGGCGGTATCGCAGAGATGAAGACGGGAGAGGGTAAGACTCTCGTAGCAACACTGCCGGCCTATCTGGTGGCTCTCGTGGGCAAAGGAGTACACGTCGTAACAGTCAACGACTATCTCTCCCGTCGTGATGCCGCCTGGATGGGACAGATTTATTCTTATCTCGGATTATCTGTTGGAGTGCTCAACCATGCTGAATCTTTTATATACGACAGAGGGCATACGGATAAAGATGAAGAACGTGACGAGCTGGGTTCTTTCCATGTCGTTCACGAATTTTTGAGACCGACGACCAAAAAGGAGGCTTATCAAGCAGATATCACTTATGGTACTAACAACGAATTCGGCTTCGACTACCTACGCGACAATCTTGTTTATAACGCGAAAGACCTTTCTCAACGAGACTATCATTACGCCATCGTTGACGAAATTGATTCCATTCTGATCGATGAAGCGCGGACGCCTCTCATTATATCAGGGCAAACCGGTGCTGCCGGTGAGCTCTACGAAAAGTTTGCCCAAATTGCTCGGGAGCTCGTTGAGGAGTCTGATTTTACGGTGGATGAGAAGTTGCATGCCATTTCTTTGACGGATGATGGGTTAAATAAGGCCGAGAAACTCTTGGGCATTGAAAATATTTATGCCGAAGGCGGTGTAAAGTACGTCCATCACCTTGAGACAGCTGTCAAAGCCAAAGCCCTATACCACAAAGATAAAGAGTATGTGGTCAAACCCGCCTCGCCGGCGGGCGGGGATAACGAGGTAGTCATCGTGGATGCGTTTACCGGTCGGCTTCAGCCCGGTCGGCGTTGGTCGGAAGGATTGCACCAGGCTATAGAGGCCAAGGAGGGTGTGGGTATTAAGGAAGAGAGTCGTACGTACGCCTCCGTCACTTTCCAGAATTATTTTCGCATGTATCGGAAACTCTCCGGTATGACTGGTACCGCCGTTACTTCTAAGGAAGAGTTTTATAAAGTCTATGGTCTGGAGACTTTCGTTATCCCGACTCATAAGCCGATAGCCCGTAGGGACGATGGCGACCAGATTTTCCAAACACAGGCCGGCAAGCTGAAAGCCGTCGCTCGAAAAGTCGGAGAGTTGAATAGGAAAGGCCAGCCAGTGCTCATCGGAACTGTCTCTATTGAAAACAACGAACTTCTTTCGGCCTATCTTAAAAATGAAGGTATTAGACATGAAGTGCTTAATGCCAAGAATCACGAGCGGGAAGGTGAACAAATCGCCCAAGCTGGGCGAAAAGGCGCCGTAACCGTCGCTACCAATATGGCTGGGAGAGGTATCGATATAAGACTGGGAGGAACGCCTGGTACTAAAGAAGAATATGAAAGAATAAAGGAGTTGGGCGGGCTTTTCGTATTAGGTACCGAGCGGCACGATGCCCGACGCATAGACAATCAGTTGCGCGGACGTTCCGGTCGGCAGGGGGATCCGGGTGAGACACAGTTCTTCGTTTCCCTCGAGGATTCTTTAATGCGCATCTTTGCCGTGGATACTATCAAGAAAATGATGGGGCGCTTTAATATTCCTGAAGACGAGCCGATAGAAAACAAGCTCATCACTAACTCTCTCGAGAAAGCTCAAGAGAAAATCGAGGGTTTCAACTTTGACGCCAGAAAACATGTCCTCGAGTTCGACGACGTGCTGAACTTCCAACGAACCATAATCTATGATCGCCGCCGCAAAGTTTTAGTCGGTGATCAATCTGCAGTCAAAGAATATCTGGCCGAGATAGCGGAGCGTCTAGATCAAGAAGTGGAAAAGAAGCTCACCGCAAAAATGTCAGAGGAACTCCTTGATACTCAAGGGGTATTTGAAATCCTGCGAATGGTTATCCTCCAGACCTTAGATCTGTTCTGGGTTGACCACTTGGAGATGATGGAGTATCTGCGGGGGTCTGTGAACTTGCGTGCTTACGGCCAGCGCGATCCTCTAGTCGAGTACAAGAAAGACGGTTTGAGATTTTTCAGAGACATGGAGGTATCAATTGCCAGGCAAATCGCCGAATTTGTCGTCGCCCTGGATTTGGAAGCCGTCACGTCATTTAGAGCCGCTCCAGTCCAACTGGAAGCTAAGGCCCTGTCAGATACTTCTCGTGCGACTGTGTCTAAGAAAGCCGAAGTTGGCAGGAACGATCCTTGCCCGTGCGGAGCGGTTAATCCTACTACTGGTAAGATATATAAGTACAAACAATGTGGGCTTATAGATGCACTACATCATAAAAAATAGAGCGGAGTCCCGCCGTAGCTTTAGCGAAGGAGGATAGTAGCGGCAAAAAATACAAGAAATGTCATGGGAAGTAATATTAGCCACTTGGACACGCCGTGTCCAAGTGGTAGGATATAGGTATGAGAAAGACACCTCTTGTAGAAGGGGAATACTACCATGTATTTAATAGAGGAGTAGATAAACGAACAATCTTTTCTGATGAGAGTGATTTCCAGCGATTTTTAAAATCAATGAAGGAATTCAATGTAGTTAAACCTATTGGCAGTATTTATGAAAATTCTTTTAGGAAATCCAAGAATTCTAAAGGAAGCGACAAACCATTGGTAGAGTTTATTGCTTATTGCCTAAATCCGAATCACTATCATTTTATATTATGCCCAGTTATTGAGAACGGCATTGAAAAGTTTATACATAGATTAAATATGGGTTATGCAAAATATTTTAATGAGAAATATAAAAGAGGTGGTGTCCTCTTTCAAGGACCATTTAGAAGTGTTCATGTAGGTTCTAATGAACAGTTACTGTACTTAAGTGCTTATGTGAATTTAAACTACTTAGTCCACGGACTTGGACACGCCGTGTCCAAGTCGAGTTGGGAGGAGTATGTTGGTATTCCTAAGGTTAAGTTTTGTAATAAGTCCTTAGTCAAAGAGCAACTTCGTGATGTGAAGGATTATCGGAAGATGGCTTTGGAGACTGTCAGAGAAATTAAGGAGAGACGAGATACGGAAGAATTATTGCTGGAATAGATAAATAGCATATAATGATGAAATGAACAAGCTTTGGATTTGGGTACTTATAATCGTGATAGTCATAGGCGGCATAATCTGGCTCGTAAGAACGCCAGGTAAACCCGGCAAGTTAGACGCGTTCGCTTCCTGTCTCAAGGAGAGCGGGGCGACTTATTACGGTGCATTCTGGTGCCCTAACTGCAAGAATCAGGAGGATTTGTTTGGCCGCTCGGCCAGTCTTCTGCCGCGTGTCGAGTGTTCAACACCAGACAGTAGGGGACAGCTTCAAGTCTGTCAGGATGCCTCTATTACGGGATATCCCACTTGGGAGTTCGCCGACGGCACTCGGCAGTCTGGCACTCTCCCTTTAGAGCGTTTGAGCGAAGCAACTGGCTGTCCGTTACCAGAAAGCAATGGTTGAGAATATCAATTTCTCGTTGCCTTATTTGGTGCTCTTTTCTCACGTGGTCTTAGTCGCCCTATTTCTTGCTTTTGTCTTTCGATACTCATGGGGCGCTGGATTACCAGTATTGATAGGGAAACATTCCACGGCACTTGCGTGTCTAGTTTCGCTCACCGCTGTCGTCGGTTCTCTCTTCTATTCCGAAATTGTCGGTTTTGAGCCGTGTGTATTGTGCTGGTGGCAGAGAGTTTTCCTCTATCCTTTGGTCATCATTTTCGGAGTGGCTGTTTGGAAGAAGACTACTTCGGCGTTTCTCTACGCCGTGCCCTTAGCCCTGGCCGCCGCTCTCGTCAGTGCTTATCAGTCTTATGTCTTTTTCGGCGGGGTCTCACTTTTGTCTTGCACCGCTCTGGAGGGCGCCTGCTCTAAAATTTACGTGATGGCATTTGGCTACATCACTATTCCCCTGATGTCGTTGACTGTATCACTCTACATCTTGCTTCTTGCGTGGGCCAATAAAATATACAAGGATGAAAATTATAACGCATAGCGGCTCTTTCCAAGCCGACGATATCTTTGCTGTGGCCATTTTGGTTCTGGCGATTGGCGAGTCTGAAGTAGTGCGTACTCGTAACGAAGATCAGATCAGTGCGGCCGACTATGTTGTGGATGTCGGGATGATTTACGATCCAGCCAAAAACCGTTTTGACCATCATCAACCTGGGGGTGCCGGCGAGAGGCCGAACGGCATTCCCTATGCTTCTTGTGGGCTTGTTTGGAAAGAGTTTGGAGAAAAGCTTGCCGGAAGTAGAGAAGTAGCAGATTTGATAGACACTAGCCTCATAGCTCCGCTCGATGCGCATGATAATGGTATGTCTATCTCTGACCCACGTTTTGAAAATGTGAGGATGTACAGTCTTATCGACTTTCTGTATTCATTTAAACCGACTCATCATGCGACTGAAGAGGAACTCTATAAAATCTTCATGCAACTGGTTGTAATTGCTAAAGAACTTTTAGTACGGGATATAGCTAAATCAAAATATATTATTGAAGGTGAAGTTAAAGTGAGTAAAGTATATGAGTCAAGTTCCGACAAAAGAGTTATCATTTTATCTGAAAAGTTACCATGGGGGCGTATCTTTAGGGATAAACCTGAAGTAATGTTCATTGTTTATCATAGAGATGATGCACGGTGGGGTGTTGAAGTGGTTCAGGATACTGGTCTTGTTGCGAGGAAATCTCTTCCGTCTGCTTGGGGCGGGAAGCGTGATGCAGAATTACAGGAAATTACTGGTGTTTCTGATGCCGTTTTTTGTCACAGAGGGCTCTTTATGGCGGTGGCCAAGACTAAAGAAGGTGCCATGGCACTTGCAAAGATTGCTCTGAATTCTTGATTTACCCGCGCTCTTAATCTTCCGTATTCTCTATTCTCTGCGCGCGCATAATAATCACGCTATAGCGTGATTATTATGTATTAGGGATTCAGATCAAATTCTTGGCGTAAGTGTTTGTCGTTCTCGATTTGATCTGCAATCACGTACAGCAGATCTCGACCGATTCCGAAGTCCGTCTTCAGAAGCCCGATAACATCTTCGCAGTCATAAGGATAAACCCAGACACTGTCCTGAAGCCGTCTAAATCCGGTCTCTGCGAAAATTTGTCTGATCTTATCTCTGATACTCTTCTTTCTCTCCGGGATGTCGAAAATCACTATCCGCCATTTCTTATCCCATTTCTTCGGTTTTGTTAATTTATAATCGGCTAATTGCCAGCGCTTTAGAATTTTCTCCCCACTAGCAGTCAGTATGTAGTGTCCATTCTCAAACTTAAGCAGTCCCTTATTTTTCAGTCGGCTTGCCGCTGATTTTATCACCTCGCTCTTTCTGGAAGAGGGCAGGATTCCGAGTTTGGCTAAAGCTCCTATGACCGGTGGTGCAATTAGCGCGACGCTCAATATCCCGACAGAGGCGATGGTCGCAAGGATCGCTTGCTGCACTTCTGTTCGCCTAATCGTTTCTCTGTTCTTTTGCTCCAGCTTCCCCATATTTATATTTTTTTATGCTTATGTATTTTGATGTATATGTATATATGATAACCTGATACATAATAACAACGCTATAGCGGAATTACAATGTATAGAAGATATGGTAAAGTGGTAGCATGTTTATTGATGAGATTACTCTACATTTGAAGGCCGGTCGTGGTGGTGATGGTGTGGTTCGTTGGCGACATGAGAAAGGCAAAGACCATGGCGGCCCTTCTGGCGGTAACGGTGGCAAGGGTGGAGACGTCTATGCACTTAGCGTACGGGATATTGGTATTCTCTCTGCCTATCGTAATGTGGGTGGTTTTGAAGCGGGGCGTGGAGAAGATGGTGCCAAAGATAACAGACAAGGTGGAACAGGAAAAGATGTTCTAATAAAGCTACCTGTCGGCTCGCGCCTAACCAATCTCACCACTGGCTTTAGCATCGAGCTTCTGAAAGACACTGAAAAAGTTCTGCTTCTTCGGGGGGGCAGGGGAGGTTTAGGGAACGAACATTTTAAGGGCTCGACCAATATCCGCCCGAAAGAGTCTACCCCGGGTGTCCCCGGGGAAGAAGCCGATTTTCATATCGAGCTTCTCTTGGTCGTCGATGTCGGCATTATTGGTCTGCCAAATGCCGGCAAATCAAGCCTCTTAAACGCCATCACCAGTGCTCAATCCAGAGTAGGTGACTTTCCTTTTACTACACTTGAGCCAGCTTTAGGAGACTTTCATGGATTGATACTTGCCGATATCCCTGGACTAATAGAAGGGGCGGCCCAAGGTAGGGGTCTTGGCCACAAATTTTTACGTCACATAGAGCGTACTAAAGCGCTTGTTCACTGTGTTTCCTCTGAAATCGATGATCCGGTCGAGGCCTACAGAGTGGTTCGAAACGAGCTTGAGCTCTATAATAAAGACATGATGAAGAAGCCAGAAGTCGTTGTCTTAACAAAGGTGGATACTATTGCCAAAGAAGAACAGGAAAGGAAGCTTAAGATTTTGAGGACAGTCACCGAGCATGTCTTCCCAATTTCGGTATTAGATGATGAATCTATTAAAAATTTTCAAGATACATTGAAAATTCAATGAAAATTGAAAAATTAAAAATTGAAAATTATTCTTTGACTGTCGGGCTGGAGATACATGTTGAGTTGGCGACACAGACAAAGATGTTCTGCAATTCCAAGAATGATTCGGACGAGAAACGTCCAAACGTCAATATTTGCCCGGTCTGTTTAGGGTATCCAGGGACCTTACCAGTGATCAATCAAGAAGCAGTTAGAAGTGTATTGAGGCTCGGTCTAGCTGTTGGTGGAAAAGTGGCCGATTACACGGAGTTTGATCGCAAAAACTATTTCTACCCGGATATTCCTAAGGGATACCAGATTAGTCAGTACAGGCACCCATTGGTGCAGGGCGGTCTATTAGCCAATGTGGCCATTACTCGCATTCATCTCGAAGAAGACACTGCTCGCTCGATACATATATCGAGCTCGCCGGCGACGCTAGTAGATTTTAACCGTGCGGGTGTTCCTCTTATGGAGCTGGTGACAGAGCCGGTGATTAAGACTGCCATAGAGGCGTCCAACTTTGCCCGCGAATTACAACTTCTTCTTAAGTATTTGAACGTGAGCGGAGCTAATATGGAGAAAGGAGAGATGCGGGTTGAGGCCAATATCTCGGTCAGACCGAGATCGCGGAACGACGCAGACAGTACGCAGAAAGTCGCAGAAAGAGTCGCAGAAGACGATTTCTTGTACAAAGATCTGACGTATCAAATTCGTGGGATCTTATTTAATATCAGAAAGAATCTTGGATTAGGACACAAAGAGCAGATCTATCATAATGCTTTGGAGATAGAATTAAAAAATGCTGGCCTAAGCTTCGAAAGTAAGAAAAATATCTCAGTATTGTATGATGATAAGAAGATAGGCGTGTATCAGCCGGACTTTATTATTGAGGATCAGGTAATCATTGAATTAAAAGCACTTCCGAAAATTGCGAAGCCACAAGAGGAACAGCTGTGGTCTTATCTCAAGGGATGTAGTTATAAGCTTGCACTCTTAGTTAACTTCGGATCAGGTGATTTAGAAATAAAGCGAGTAGTTTACGATACAGCAAGAAATGGATCCTCTGGTCTGCGTGATTCTGCGTTAAGTCTGCCAGATTCGGCGGTGCCACTAGGTACAAAGGTCGAAATCAAGAACCTTAATTCTTTCAAAGTTGTTGAGAAAGCGATTAAATTTGAAATGAAACGCCAAGTTGAAATACTTGAGCAAGGAGAAAGAGTGGTACAAGAGACGAGGGGATGGGATGAAAACAAGGAAGTCACTTTCCCGCAAAGATTGAAGGAGTCGGCTCATGACTACCGCTATTTTCCAGATCCTGATTTACCGGCGCTTGTGATCGGAGAAATCCCAGAGTTTAGTGAAAAGACGTTGAGAGCGTCTTTGCCGGAACTGCCTTGGCAAAAGAGAGAGCGGTATAAAAGGGATTTCAGACTGAAGGAGGGTGATATAGAAATTTATGTGCGGCAACCGGAGTGGGGGAGGCTGTTTGAAGAGACTGCGGAGAAGTTAAAAAGTTCAGAAGTTGGTAAGTTTGAAAGTTTGGTCCAGCTTGCTTCCAACTATATCACAAGCGATCTTAAAACGATCATACCAGCCGATGCGCTGACGGAAGTTATCCGCATGGTCATGGCCGGGGAACTCTCTTCACGCGGGGCTAAAGACATTTTGAAAATTATTCAAGAGAAAGGGGGCGAACCGAGAACCATAGCAAATGATAGAAACTTGATTCAAGAGAGTGACAGGGAAGTTTTGGAAAAAATTGCTAAAGAAGTTTTAAGAGAAAATCCCGGAGCCCCGATAGATTTCTTGGTCGGTCAGGCAATGAAAAAAACAAAGGGAAAGGCTAACCCAAGCGTTCTCAAGCAGATACTCGAGAAACGCTTGGGTAAACTCTAAACACTAAATTCTAAACTCTAGACAAATTCTATACATTATAATTCTGCTATAGCGTTCTTATTATGTATTGGGTTATCATATTAAGACGGGGAAGGGAAGCAGGTCTTAATTTAGGATTTAATCTTCAAGATGTTTGATGAGGAGCTTCTTGATGTGTGTCTCGGCGTTGGACTTGTTAGTACCCCCTTCAATATCTTGAATAATGTGTTCCAATGCTGAAAGTTTGTAAACCCGATAGTTGTTCATGGGATGTCTTTGGGCAGGAAATTTGCCAGATTTGTCCCAGTTACGAAGGGTTAGAGGAGAAACGCCAAGAATTTCTGCTGCTTCTTTGATGGAAAAATATATTTCTTTCATATACTTATCTTATATAAACATTACTAATCATCCATAATAAATACTACATTTGTTTATATCATTTAGCAAGGTCTATTGGGGATAAGTGGTTCACCGGATAATTTACAATTTTCAATTTAGAATTTATAAACATTGAACATTTTAGATATTGAAAATTGATTGAAAATTGGAAAATTGGTAATTGAAAATTTGTGCAAAGTTATCCCCAACTTTGCACAAGTTATCCATAGAGTTTTCCACATCCGAGATCTATAATTTATGTTAATGATAAGTCCTATTTTTTCAGACGGTAAAGAGTATATTTCGGCTATCCGAGCAGCAGAAAAAATTGGTTACGCAAGCGATTACATTGGCCAGCTTTGTAGAGCAAAAAGAATTCCGGGACAGTTGATTGGTAAAAGTTGGTACATTGATTTCGCTTCTCTCGTTGAACACAAGAAGAATCGGCAACTTGGGAAAGCAAAAAAATCTCTAGTCCCTGAACCTAAAGGTCAGACCTTTCTGAATTTGGAAAAATCGCCCGAAATAATTTTGCCCCAGCCTTCGTCAGAGACTACGGCGGGCGAGGCGAGATCTTTGAATAAACCCGTATTTACTTATGAAAAAGATAATAGACCTCGGCTACCCGAGCTCTCTAAAAAAAGCTGTTATATCGAACCTATCTGGACTTCTACTCTTGTCGGACAAGCTGCCGCACTCTCTCTCGTGCTTCTCATTGCCATAGGCACTGGTTTTTCTACTCTTGAACACACTAATCCTAGGGTTGCAAGTGAAGTGCGACAAAGAGTAGAAAGTATTTCCGAAGCTCCAAAAGATTTCCTAGCCGCTTTTGTCCAAAGCCGAGCTTTGGACACTTTCGGTAATTCACAACTCGCCGCGGTTTCTTTCTTTGATATTGTCAGTAACTTTTTTGAAAGTATCATTGTTGGTTTCCGCCATCTGAAAGAGATCGCTCTAGATAAATTCTTCTTCTCTGTTACTCCGCCACAATTAACCTACTCTACTCCCGTTACGCCATCTCCACCATCGCGGGCTCTAACTACTCCCGCTTCTTCAATCAATCTGGAGTCTCTGAAATCTGAACTCAAGACGGAACTGGAAAGTTACGTGCGTGCTCAAATTGGCGCTCTTCGCCCATTGATGGTTTACACTTCTTCCCCCAGTGTCGCGGCAACCGATTTCGAATCCTTTAGAGTTAATGAAGTTATTCCTATCACATACAATGTAGTTACTAGACAGAGTGACAGTGATTCTGGTCGGCTCTCAAGTATTATTTCTAACCTTACGACCAATGGGATATTTGAAAATATCACCGTGACCGGAACGTGTACCGGCTGCGGAGACCCGCAGACGCCCTGGGCGTCAAATATCGACGGCGGCGGATTTAATTTGACAAATGCCGGCTCTCTTGCATTCACCAATTTTTCCGCGACATCCACTTCAGCCACTTCAACAATTTCAACTGGCGGATTTGCCGTTGGAACAAATCAATTTGTCGTACAGCAGTCAACCGGCAATGTCGGTATCGGCACTACCTCTCCCTCCGATACTCTGGCTTTAAACGGAG
>Ga0209210_1000850_pt1 | contig 28707 bp, 24 predicted proteins | sample RifGroA1_FD_183991 | JGI IMG/M metagenome (GOLD analysis project Ga0209210, IMG submission 183991) | Contaminated groundwater microbial communities from Rifle, Colorado, USA - Rifle Groundwater A1 (SPAdes) (version 2) | ecosystem: Environmental > Aquatic > Deep subsurface > Groundwater >...
CTTTTCATGGATGGGAGGGAATCTATCCAATTCCACTTAGAAATATCATCATAAGAAAGATTGATGCGTTTTTGGCAGATAAGAATATCGCAATTTCAGATTATCTTGAAAAGCATTACAAAATAAAGGCGGATCGGTTGATGTACACTTCGGTTGATCTTCCAAAAATCGGAGTAAACCCTAGAAAAAACCCGACATCAATCTTGTATGTCGGTCGGTTGGACATAGATACGGGATTGACTAAAATTTTAGAAGCCTTCTCTTTGCTCAAAAATATGAAGCTTTCGATTGGGTTTTGCGGGGACGGACCACTCCGCCACGAGTGCGAAAAGTATGGCAAGGTTTATGGATTTGTCGATCCCAAACCGTATTACAGGCGTTCGGCGATTTGTGTCTCCCCGGGCGTCACCTCTGTTTTGGAGGCTTTTACATACAAATGTCTGATTATAACGACCTACAACAACCCGGTTAAAAAAGATTATTTACTAATGACGCCTTTTAAAAATTGGATTATTGTTGAAAAAACAGCAGGAGGGCTGGCGGAAAAGATACGATTTTATGTAAATAATTATAACAAAGCGGCGCCATATATAGATCATTCCTACAATTGGGTAAAAACTCAAAATTGGAATAACGCAGTAAAAACTTATTTAAATCTTTGGCATTTAAACTGATATCGGTTGCTGATAAGCGGGGTGAAGATTTTCTGGAAATAGTACGTGGACTTTATGTATACTTAACTTATGGAAGAAGTGACGATACAGGTGAAGAAAGCTTCGAGGTTTTTGGATAATTTCGTAAAAGTGGTTACGTTTTTGTCGCTACTTCTTTTTTTAATCTCGATCTACGTTTATCGTTATAAGTCAGGCGAGATATATAAAAATCAGGTTGTTTTATGTGATGTTGTTTGGAGTCAGGGAATGACTGAAACAAATCCACTAAAAAACCCGCTGCACGAGATTTTGTTGGAATCCAAAAACAATTGTTTTAACAACGCCTCAAAGACCGCACAAATGTGGGCAAAAACCGCTTTTATCGCGCTTGATATTACAGTTTTACTTCCCTTAATATATTTCGGAAGTAAAAAGGTTGTTAAAGATTCTGCAGAAAAGATTAAAAAAGTTAACGAATTAACTTAAATTTAGTGTAATTGATTCGTCTTTCTTTTTAGTCTAAGATAATTTTTATGCCCAACCTGTCCTATACAATTACTCACCTTCTTTTACCTGGTTATTCAAATAATCAAAAGGCTAAAATTATTCACAGCGAGTCGATAATCGGATTTGTCCTTCTACTTGTAGTCGGACAATACATCATAAGCCATCTTTCTAAAGTTGGAATTTCCGTTTTGGGATATGCGTCTCAAATCTCAACGGGTGAGGTTATAAAATTGACAAATGATAAGAGGATGGTAACAGGGGAACCCCCCCTGGCTTATAGTCCGGAGCTCGCAGAGGCTGCGAAGGCAAAGGGTGAAGATATGTTGGCAAAAGGTTACTGGGCGCATGTTGCTCCGGATGGAACCCAACCCTGGAAGTTCTTTAATGATGTTGGATATAAATACCGCTACGCGGGTGAGAATTTAGCAAAAGATTTTCCTACCCCACAAGAGGCAATCGATGCTTGGATGGCGTCCCCAACACACAGGGACAACATGCTTTCTTCTAAATACGATGAGGTAGGTGTTGCGGTTGTGGAGGGCGATTTGAATGGTGTCGATACAACGATTATTATTCAACTTTTTGGAAAGAAATATGATACGACAATTGCTTCCGCAACCACCGATATCTCTGCAGCATCTGGAAATGGAATAATAAGTGGAAGCGAAAGTATCACCCCTGAAGTTACCGCAGTTTTAACTCCGACTCAAGCACCAATGCCGACTCTTGTTGCCAATGGTAGTATTGCATCTTTACGGGAAGTGGGCAAGCCGTCAGCTTTTCAAGTTTTAATCTCACCTTTTTCTACAAAGAAAGGTTACTCGGCTGCAGCGACATCTATACTCTTGATAACTTTTACAATCGATGCAGTTTTTATTTTAAAAAGAAAAACTGCAAGAATTGGAGGTAAGACCTTGGCACACATCATATTTTTAACAATGATTTTAGTGATTGTTGTACTTTTGCAATCCGGAGAGATTTTACCGCCTTTGGGTGATTCGTATGGCTGATTTCAAAGACAAATATTCTATCGCGCATTACATTCCGCTAGTTGCCGTCGCGGTTGCAACGTTAATTGGGTTTTTTATTTTTGCACACGATAAGCCTTTTAAGGTCTCAATGACGGTTGCTTTCGGGGTTTCTTATTTCTGTTGGGGATTGATTCACCATCATATTCACAAAGATTTGAATGCAGAAATTGCCATTGAGTATCTAGTGATCTGCATTTTTGGAGTTTCCGCGGTAGTATTTATTTTGTAACTCTTGGTGCGTTATGTAAATCAAGTCCCTCAAGAAATTTGGAAAAGTCATTCCCGATATCAGATCTTTCAAGAGCGAAAAGAACTTGGGTTTGCATGTAGTGAAGCGGATCGCCGGTTGTCAGCCACTTTCCTTCAATTGGCTGGGCGATGACCTTTTTTGCATTTTGTGCAAGATTGTTTAAAACATCGGCAATCCACAATTCTCCGTCTTTTCCGGTTGGTGTTTTTTTCACTTGTTTTATTACTTGGTGGCTAAAAACAAATCTTCCGAATTGGGCGTTGTTTGATGGATTTTTTCCTAAAGGCATTTTTTCAAGAATTGTCGAAATCTCATAATTTTTTGCGATATTTTTGTATTTTACCGTACCGTATCGTTCAACCTCCGAGTCTGGAACTTCCTGAACCGCTAAAACTGCGGTAGGATCTTCTTTGTAAAAAATGTCTATTAATTGTTTTGCGACGGGAGTTTTTGAGATTGTCAAGTCATCGCCGAACATATAGACGATTGATTCGTCATCGTCAATAAGGGGCGCTGCAACGAGGAGTGGAGTTCCGTTCCCGTAGGGTAAATTTTTCTTTTGCCTGACGTAAACAAAGTTTGCCAGTTGGGGAATTTCCCTGACTTTTTTAAGTAGTTCGCTCTTACCGTTTTTATCAAGCATATATTCGAGCTCGAGTGAATTGTCAAAATAGTCTTCCATTATTCCCTGTCCGGCCCTGGTTACAATGATAATATTCTCAATGCCTGAGGCAACGCATTCTTCAACCAAGTGGTGAATTATCGGCTTATCGATAATTGGAAGCATTTCCTTGGGTTGATTTTTTGTTGCAGGAAGAAAGCGTGTTCCGTAGCCGGCCGCTGCGATGACCGCCTTTTTTATTTTCCTTTTGTCTTTTCTCAAAGCAAGAGAAATTATATCATCTTGTTTGAAGTAAATACAGAAGTCGAAGTATAATTCTTTTCGTGGGAACCAACTGCAATTATTTTGACAGCAAGGGCAAGACTAGCTACAATCTAAAACATTTGGCGCTGGAAATTAAAAGTTTTGTCGAGAGTGACGCCTCGTCTTTTTATTCTTTGGTAATTGGCACCGATTCGCAAAGCAGAAGAATTAACGGTGTGGCTGAAATTAATTTTGTAACAGCAGTTGTCATTTATCGCAAGGGCAAGGGCGCAAAATATTTTTGGAGAAAAGTAAAAGTGATCAAAAAGCCGGTTTTAAGGGATAGAATCTATACGGAAACATTGATGAGTTTGGATGCTGCTGAAAAAATTGTTCCCGAAATTAGAAAACTAATTACTCCTTCAAAATACGACCTTGAGATTCACATTGATGTCGGATCACTTGGGCCGACACGCGAGATGATTAGAGAAGTTGTTGGAATAGTTAACGGCAATGGTTATGTAGCCAAAACAAAACCGGATAGCTGGGGTGCAAGTAGCGTTGCTGACAAGTACACCTGAGGTGGTAAATCGAATATAAATGGAAATCTTTCATTAAGCGGAGTTGAATGTAAAATATAAGTGAGTGTAAAATAGCTAATTATGAAGGGAATTATTTTAGCAGGAGGAAAAGGAACGCGTTTGCGACCGCTTACAAAAGTTACCTGCAAGCAACTACTGCCAGTTTATAACAAGCCAATGATTTTTTATCCAATTCAGACGTTGGTTTCTTCTGGGATTAAAGACATTTTAATTATTATTGCACCTGAATACTCGGGACATTTTTTAAATTTGCTTGGTTCAGGCAAAGATTTCGCTGCGCGCTTTAGTTACGCGATTCAAGAAGAACCAAAAGGGCTTGCCGATGCCTTTATCGTTGGGGAAGATTTTATAGATAATGACGATGTGACAATGATTTTAGGGGACAATATTTTTGAACGGGATTTTTCAAAGGAAATAAATGCCTTTAAGTCTGGAGGAATGGTCTTTTCAAAAAAGGTGAAAGATCCGGAAAGATTTGGGGTGGTCGAGTTTGATAAAAATAAAAAAGCCTTAAATATTACAGAAAAGCCGGCAAAACCAAAAAGCGATTTTGCAGTAGTTGGTTTGTATACCTATGACAGCCGCGTGGTTTCGTATGCAAAAAAGCTGAAACCTTCTAAACGGGGTGAACTGGAAATAACTGACTTAAACAACGTCTATCTGAAGAAAGGGGAGCTAAAGGTAAATATTTTTGAAGGCCTTTGGGAGGATGCAGGCAGCTTTGAAAGCTTGTTGCGGGTAAGTAACCTTATAGCTTCTAAAGAACATACTAAATGAAATTATTAGTTACAGGTGGTGCTGGTTTTATAGGTAGCAACTTCATTCACTACTGGTTGGAAAAGTACCCTAACGACAAAATTATAAATTTTGATTTCTTAACATATGCTGGAAATTTAGAAAATTTGTTGGATGTTGAGCGTGATAAACGGTACAAATTTATTAAGGGTGACATCAGAAACAAACATGACGTGGAGAAAGCGCTTACGGGTGTTGATATCCTAGTCCATTTCGCTGCCGAAAGCCATGTTGACCGGTCGTTGTATGCTGCGGGTGATTTTATAACAACTAATGTCTTAGGGACGCAAATTCTTTGCGAGGTAGCAGTTAAGCTTAAGATCAAGCATTTTCATTATGTTAATACGGACGAAGTTTTTGGAGCTCTCCCTTTGGGGACAAAAACAAAATTTAGAGAGGACATGAAATTTGATCCAAGAAATCAATATTCTGCAAGTAAAGCCTCAGCGGAGCATTTCATCAGGGCATATTATCACACTCACAATTTGCCGATGACAATTAGCTATTGTACAAACAACTTTGGGCCTTATCAGCATCCGGAGAAACTAATACCACTTTTTATCACAAACTTACTAGAAGGGAAAAAAGTACCAATGTATGGGGATGGTTTGTACGTCAGAGATTGGTTATATGTGAAAGACCATTGCCGAGCAATTGATTTAGTCTTAAAAAAAGGAATTGTTGGGGAGAGTTATATGATTGGTGCTCAACATAAAGAAGTTAATAACCTAGAACTTACTCGCAAGATCTTAAAACTTTTGGGGAAAAGTGACAAAGACATTGAACATATTAAAGATCGTCCTGCGCACGACCGCCGCTATGCAGTTGATTGGGGTAAAATTGCCAAACTTGGCTGGAAGCCGCAGTACGATCTAGACCATTGGTTGGACAAAACCGTTACCTGGTACAAAAATAATCAAAATTGGTGGATGCGAGTCAAGTCGGGCGAATATAAAAAGTATTATACGAAGGTGTATGGTAAATAAACATCATAAGCTAAACCCACCCAATATTCCCACAGAGCTTTCGCCTAAGGCTCTTCGTACGTTGAAACCAGTTATTCATCAAGAAACAAATTCCCCGAAAATTAAAGGCGTTTATTATAAACAGCTTATCCGCCACGTCGATGCGCGGGGTGATTTGACCGAATTGTGGAGCTTTCCCTGGAGCAAAAATGAGCCAATTGCTAAAAAAGTTGAGCACGTTTATTTTAATACTACCCACGAAGGATTTATTAAGGGTTTTCATTGGCACAGACGTACGTACTCGCAATACACGTGTGTTTCTGGCAAAATGCAGGTCGTACTTGTAGACATTAGAAAAGATTCACCGACGCGATACAATGTCGATCAGTTTATCATAGGAACAAACAACCCAGCATATCTTAAAATACCTCCCGGTGTGTTGAAAGCTTGGAAATCTCTTGAAGGCGACAGTGTTATTGTAAACCTTTTAACCTCATACGATATGAGCGATAATTTTAAAATTGATCCTCAATCGATATTAAAAACCATCTGGAGAAAATGAAAAAATGTATTTTGGTTACCGGCGCGCAAGGACTGGTGGCCTCGAGATTTATTGAACTTTATAAACAAAGAGAATATTTACTGACTCCCGATCTTACTGAATTTGATTTTTTAAAACCTACCCAAATGGAAAAGTATCTAAAAGACGAAGAAATTTCCCAGGTTCTTAATTTTGCCGCCTTTACAGATGTTGCCGCAGGAGAAAGTCAGAGGGGTGATAAAGAAGGCATGTGTTGGAAGATAAATGTTGATGGCGTTAGGAATTTAGTGAAGATGTTTGACCGAAAGCGGGTTAGGTTCATTCATATTTCAACCGATATGGTATTTTCAGGGAGTGATGCTGATCCTGGTCCATATGAAGAAAATCGAAAAGTGAAGGATAACCCGGATACACTAACCTGGTATGGGTATAGTAAGGCTCGAGGTGAGGAAGTTGTTCAGGATTATTTCAAAAAACCGACAGTTGTTAGAATTATCTACCCCGTTCGTGCCAAATTTACCTTTAAAACGGATTTTTTAAGAAATCCTTTGCGGCTTTATCAACAAAGGAAGCTCTATCCGTTATTTGACGATCAATATTTGTCAATTACTGATATTGATGAATTAAGTGGCATGTTAAACAAATTGTTGGAAAACGATAATGCGGGAGTCTTTCACTGCACATCAACCGATATTACGACTCCGTATGAAATAATTAACTACTTAATTGAAGCTAAATACGGTGTGAAAAATAAAGTGAAAAGAATAAGTGTTAGCAAATTTTTGAAAAATAACGACAACAGGCTAAGATATCCTATTTACGGTGGTCTTAAAGCTGTCGACACACAGAAACAGTTAAATGTAAGATTTTCTTCATGGAAACAGATAGTTGATAAATTAATTGCGCAAAATATTACTCCATAGATTAATTCTACCTTCATAGATCCTTTTGTTCATTATCCGATAATACGGATCTGTCTACATATTTATCTTGTAGTCAACGACCACTGTTTGTTATCAGGCTAGAGTATGTCCACCGCGTAGGTAAATGCAGGCGGCGGTGAATGTGTGAAGCCAGAGATGAGTTATCAAAAGCTTCTGGCTCTTGGAGATTTTCCAATTTGTTGTAAAAGGACAGATATTGATGTAAAATATCCCATAATATATAGCCTTAAAAGGCTATATTTTTGTTTGGTGAAAGATCTAACGACTATGGATGAGCAAATTTTAAATAAACTACCACGGGCTAAAGCTCATGGTATTTTGTCGACAAGATTGGATTCTTGCTTCATCCACGGACTAAAGTCCGTGGATTTCACAGATGAATTCAATAAATATACGAACAATAATCTTTTTGACAAAATTTATGGTTTTGCGAAAAGACTTCAAAATTGGTTTGGTATTCCTAAAAACACGCCAGATACAACTTTTTCTGAAGCAAACCGAACGGGTACAAGTTTTTTCCGGAATGGAATTGAGTATCAAGCCTACTCAAATTTGGATAAAAAATTTTCAGCTTTTGATACTTTGACGACTTCGCAAAAGCTATTTATATTTCCGTTAACATTTTTGCTTTTAGCTTCGTTAATATTTTTTCCAGTCCCAACTTTGTCGTTTGTGGTCGGAGTTCTGACACTGATTTATTTTCTTGATTTTTTATTTTCGCTACTAATTATCTGTCATTCTTTTGACTCCAAATCCGAGCTTCGAATTGCAAGTTCTGAAATTGCGGATATCAAAGATTTGGACCTTCCGCGATATACGATTTTGTGTCCTCTTTACAGGGAATCTGAGGTGATTGAGCAATTTGCGCTGGCAATTGCAAATATCGATTGGCCGAAAGATAAACTCGAAGTAATCTTACTTCTTGAGGAGGATGATCCGCAAACAATTAACAAAGCTTATGGTTTGAAATTACCCGATTATTTTAGAATCGAAATCGTGCCAAATTCGCTTCCGAAAACAAAACCTAAAGCCTGCAATTGGGGTTTGCAGATAGCCTCAGGTGAGTATGTGGTCGTTTATGACGCAGAAGACAAACCGGATCCGCTTCAGCTGAAGAAAGCTTATCTTGCCTTTAAAAGGTCCGACAAGAGGGTGATCTGTTTACAATCTAAGTTGAATTACTATAATCAAAACCAGAACCTACTAACACGAATTTTCACAGCTGAATATTCATATTGGTTTGATATCGCGCTACCCGGGCTTCAGACATTAAACACAATTATTCCTCTAGGTGGAACAAGCAACCATTTTGTGACCGATATTTTAAAGAAGCTTGGCGGATGGGATCCGTTTAATGTCACTGAAGATTGTGATTTAGGAACGAGATTGTTTAAACAAGGATATAGGACTTCAATTATCGATTCAGAGACTTTGGAAGAGGCAAACTCAAACCTTAAAAGTTGGATCAGACAGCGTTCACGCTGGATTAAGGGGTATATGCAGACTTATTTAGTGCATATGCGAAATCCGTGGGAATTTTTCAAAAAACACAAAGTCCACGCACTTTTGTTTCAGCTGATTATCGGAATGCGGATGGTTTTCATGATCATAAATCCTATTTTGTGGCTTACTACAATACTGTATTTTACAGCTTATCCGATCTTTGGCCCCTTTATCGAATCGCTTTATCCCTGGTATGTTTTTTATCCGGCTGTTTTTTGTTTGATCTTTGCAAATTTTACATATTTCTATAGCTATATGATCGCCTCGGCCAAGAAGGGTAAGTGGGAGTTAATTGGATATATCTTTGCAATTCCGTTTTATTGGGTTTTAACAAGTGTCTCAGCAGTAATTGCTTTATACCAGCTAATTACAAAACCTTACTATTGGGAGAAAACAAAACACGGACTTCATCTGGAGACACAAACGCGCAAGTCAAAGTGGCTTGTCTTTCCGAAAATTTCTATCGAGCCTGTATTTGAGTGGCCGAAGTTTAATTTGTTCTCAAAGTATTTCGGAAGGTTTGTTGGAGGTGTGGCAAATTTGATGAGAAATTTGCTGAAAGACCGTAGTGTGATGGAAATTTTTGCCAATGCTTCGGAAAATTTGAATATCAGAAAAACAAGCAGTCAGTATGGTTTGCTAGGTTCTGTTGGTAAGTTTTTAAAGAGTAATTTGCAAAGAGTGGTTATCGGTGGTGGATTGTTGGTTTCCGCAAATATTTTTGCAAATTTTACCAATTATCTTTATAACGCTGTTTTGGGAAGGAGTTTGTCGTATGAAGATTTTGGTTGGACAAGTTTAATTTCAAACCTGAATTTATTCCTTGGGGTTGTAACCGCGTCACTTGGTCTGACTGTTACTTACAAATCAGCGATCTTGCTCGGAAGACGCGGCGGAATAAAGAAAGATTTTTGGCGGGTTACGCGTAAAAATATTTTCAACATTTTTTTTCCGATAGGAATCGCAGTTCTTCTTCTTTCACATTACTTTACGGGAGGCACAAGCGAGGCTAATGAAGTTTCGGCGGTTTTAGTTGCAGTTGTTTTGATGCTTCCCGTATCAGCCGTCGCATCCGTAGATGGTGGTTTTTTGAGTGGAAATTTAAAGTTTGCTCCTTTGGCTTTTTTGGTTGTTCTGTTGCCAGTTGTCAAATTTTTGTCGGGATATATTGGAATTGTTATCGGTAATATAAACATAATTTTCTTTTCCCAAGCAATTGCAACTGTAATCACTTTTTTTGTTGGCTGGGTGATTATTGTGAAACTGCCGAAGCAAAAAACAACGCGTGGCGTAAAAGAAAGCATCAAATTTCCGAAGAAGTTCTACTTAACCTCCGTAATGAACAGATTTTCACTTGCGTTTTTCTTAAGCGCTGATGTGATTTTGGCGAAGTTTTTCCTGTCAGCGGGAGACGCCGGTAAATATGCTATTTTGTCTCTTATCGGGAAGTCGATTTTCTTTTTTGGATCGCTTGTTACGCAATTTATTACTCCGGTTGTAAGTAAAGAAATTGGTGAAGGAAAAGAGGGTCTGCGGAGCTTTTATAAATTGTTTTTCCTGACGCTACTTGCAACATCTTTTGCGTTTGTTGTCCTTGGAGTATTTCCACAAAAATTTGCAGTTCTGATGTTTGGAAACAAAGTTTATGAAATCTCGTCTTTTGTTTTTAAATACGCACTGGCCATCTCAGCCTTTACAATTGCCTACACGATTTCTTTGTTTCACCAGACCAAAAAACAATATTTGTTCTCGTATCTCGGGTTTTTGTTAAGTGCATTTGAGGTTTTGTATATTCTTTTGTACCACGGAAATATTCATGAGATTGTCGAGTCGATTTATCAGGTCTCAATATCATACTTACTCGCATCATCCGTCTTGCATATCGTCACCGTTAAAAACACAGCTCTGAAAGTTAACCTGCTTTCGCTTGCAAAACTGTTTTTGAAAACCAAAATTTCAAAGCCTGTTAAGGGAAAAGCCAACATTTTGATCTATAACTGGCGCGACACAAAACACAAGTGGCAAGGTGGAGCTGAGGTTTACGTACAGGAAATTGCGCAGCGCTTTGTAAAAAAGGGATACGGTGTAACTGTCTTTTGTGGTAATGACGGCGCCTTAAAATACGACGAAACAGTCGGTGGTGTAAAGATTGTCAGAAGAGGAGGATTTTTTACACTATACTTTTGGGCAGCCGTTTACTATCTGTTAAAGTTTAGAAGCAATTTTGACTTTATTATAGATTGCGAAAACGGGATCCCGTTCTATACGCCACTTTATTCGACTTTGCCTAAAATTCTTCTGATTCACCACGTGCATCAACAAGTCTTTCGCGAAAATTTACCTTTTCCACTCAAGAATATTGCTGTCTTTTTGGAATCCGATGTGATGAAAAGTGTCTACCGGGATGTAAAAATCGTCACGGTTTCCCAATCGAGTAGAAACGATATTCTTGAGCTTGGACTCAACACAAATGGAGAAATTGACATCATAAGCCCGGGAGTAAATATGCGAAGCTACTCGCGTCTGAAAAAGTTTGATTATCCAACCTTCTGTTATCTTGGAAGATTAATGCCGTATAAAAATGTCGACGTTTTGATCAGATCGTTTAAGAATGTTGTCAGTGAGATTAACAATGCCAAACTGATTATTGCCGGAAAAGGCCAATCGGAAGAAAGTCTGAAAATTTTATCTGAAAAACTTGGTCTATCGAAGAATGTCGAGTTCCGGGGTTATGTAACAGATCTAGAAAAGAAGGAAATCTTAAGCCGAAGCTGGGTAATGGTTCAACCATCTTCGTTTGAAGGTTGGGGAATAACGGTTATTGAGGCAAACGCTTCACATACACCCGTGATCGCATCAAATACAGCGGGACTGCGAGACTCTGTTGTTGATGGACAAACCGGGATTCTTGTAAAAACAGGAAGTGTAAAAGAACTGACGAGGGTGATGATTGCATTGTCGGAGATGAATGGTTATCGAAAACGGCTTTCCGAAAACGCATACGCTTGGTCGAGGAATTTTTCTTGGAATAGTGCTGTTTATAGATTTATCAATATTATTGACAATGAAATTGAGGATCAGCAAAAGTCAGCCGTTCCGGCGTATTCGTATTCAGAAACATAAAAACATGTTAAGAATAATCATCTCTAATTATGACGATCTTAAAAATCCGTATTATGCGGGTGGTGGAGCTTTGGCTATCCATAACGTTTGTAAACAGTTAGTCAAACATTACAATTTGCTGGTTTTAACTGGGAATTATAACGGTGCAAAAGATGAGATTATTGACGGTGTTCAGTACAAACGGGTGGGGTTTTCAGTAGGAAATCCGAAACTGGACCAAATTATTTATCAGGTTTGTTTACATTTTCGCGCACTTTTTGAAAAATATGACTTGTGGTTTGAAAGTTTAACCCCTCCTTTTTCATTTTCATTGCTTCCGATTTTGACGAAAAAACCGGTTGTGGCAATCGTGCACATGCTTTCAGGAAAAGATATGAGAAGAAAGTATCATCTACCCTTCGATGTGGTTCAAAATTTTGGTTTGAAGCTTTACAGGCATTTTATAGTTTTATCAAAGAAATCAAGAGCTGACATATTGAAGGTTAATAAAACTGCCGATATTCGAGTTATTCCAAACGGTGTTGATATCCCCAAGAAAGTAGATATGAAAAAAGAAAACACAATCATTTTTATCGGGAGAATTGAAATTAATCAAAAAGGGCTTGACCTTTTACTGCATGCGTGGAAAAAGGCAGAATTAAAAATAGATGCAAAACTGGTAATTGCGGGTTCAGGACAAAATGGCGAAGTTGAAAAACTTAAAAAGTTGATCAATGATTTGAAGCTAAATAAAAGTGTTAAATATGTTGGGAGGGTAGAAAATAGAAGTAAGGACGCTCTCTTTAGAAAATCACTTTTTGTCGTTTCTCCCTCAAGATTTGAAACATTTGGGGTAACCGCATTAGAGGCGATGTCCTATTCGCTTCCGTTTTTGTGTTTTGATATTGATGGGTACAAATGGATCCCAAAATCAAATTGTTTGAAGGTTAAGAAGTTTGACATTAAAAGTTTTTCTGACAGCATCATTAGACTTATAAGTAATGTAAATTACAGGAAAAGCCTTTCTAGTAAATCTAAAAAATTTGTTAAACAATATAAATGGTCAAACATTGTTCAAAGATATCAAGATTATATCAACGGACTATTTAATAAGAATATTTATGACTCAAATAAAATTATCGATACAATTATTAAGAACAAGCGAAGATGTGTTTTTGTCTCTCCACATTTTGATGATGCCGCTTTATCCGCTGGAGGATTTTTGACGAAGATCTCCGAAAATAAAAAGGTTGTTGTGATTAATGTTTTTACAAAGGGTAATTCTGGACCATACACACTTAGTGCAAGTAAATTTTTGCAACTTTCTGATGTGTACGATGCAAACTATTTGTATGAAAAGAGAGCGATTGAGGATCAGAAAGCTTTGAAGAAGAAGAATATTCAAATTATTAATCTAGGATTTGTTGACGCAACGTTCAGGACAATTAACACGAATATTTTTCGAAAAACAGTTGGTAAGATTATTCCTGAGATGAATTATGTTTACCCGATTTATCGATTAAATGTTTTACATGGAAAAATATCTATCAACGATAAGGTGCTGTTGGAAAATCTAGCAGTTCGGCTGTCCAAAATCATCAAAAATGATGACATTGTCTTTGCACCACTTGGGATTGGAGGACATGTTGACCACAGGATTGTTAACCAGATTGTAAGAAAACTCAAAAATACGAAAGTTTTTTGGCGAGATTTTCCCTACAGTTCTTATGTCTCAGAAGAAATTATTGGCAACAAAAGAGTTCTGATATATAACGGGGAGCAAAAAAGTAGAGAATTAATGATAAGAAAATATGTTACCCAAGTAAATAGTATGTTTCCAAGTGGTGAGATAGAGCTCACACCTGAAGTTTATTGTTTTTAAGATTGAAATATGAAATACAAGGAATTTGTCGGTAAATTTGTTTCATCCCTAAACCTAGTTAAGAGGGATTTGGTTTTATTATTTACAGGTCCAATTGAGTATATATATACATTTACGATCTCTAACTCTGTAAAGGTTAAAATTGAACCCCATAACAATTCCACCGAAAAAGTTGGGTTTTATATCATAAACAAATTAAAGAGTCTTAAGACAAAAATTTATTTGAAACAAATTGGTTCGACAGTTTTAAAAATTCCAGGTAATAACGACGTAGATTTTATTGCTTATCCTTATGATGGTAACTTACACAACATTATTCCCAACATTACTAAGATTTTTGGATCACCTAAAAAAGTTAAAAAAGAATTTGTTCAGTGGGAATTCAAAATCAAAGAAGTTGAGTGTGCGTTACTTTTAGCTAAGAGAGGATGTAGATTATATAAACGAATCTCGGAAGATCAAATGCTACTACAAAGTAACCAGAATAACGTTCATAAATATGTGAAGATGAAATTGGCCTCAGACGGTGTTTCGTTGAGGGAATATGAGAGAAGAAAAATATATTTTTTTTATCAACTTAGAAAGTAGTTTATATGTCAAATCGATCCAACATCATAAAAATCAATGTATTGTTAATGGTGACATTTATAATTACGACTGTAGTATTGGGCATAATTGTAAAGGGCGTGGCGGGAAACCTGTCTGCAAACGATGTTTACAATCTTCAAGCGAGGACACAGCCTTTTGAGTTATCTCCGGAACGGGGTCGTTTTGCGATAGTACAATCGCTTTTCGAATATCGGCGATTAGATTTTCCAAAAGAAGTTGCTAGGTATGTGATTCCTGACCTGGCCTACCGGGACGGTAAATTTGTTACACTGTTTCCACCAGGTGTGTCTTTTATTTCCTCACCACTTTACTATCTTGGAAAACAGTTTAATTACTCACAGTATTTTTCTTTTCTTACCGTTTCGATATTTGCCATCATCAACGTATTTTTAATTTTCAAAATTGTGGCTTTGTTAACCTCTAACAAATATGCTGGGATTCTGGCAGGTTTAATATTTTTATTTTCAACAACAGCTCTTCCTTATGCTATAACACTGTACCAGCACCATTTTACAACGTTTTTTATTTTGTTGTCTTTGTTTTTATTTCTGAAAAAAAAATCGATAACCAGTTTGCTACTTAGCTATTTTGTTTTTGCGTTAAGTTTCATCGTTGAGTATCACGCGGCGCTTTTTATTTTACCGGTAATCGTGGTAATTACACTTAAATTTATAGATATAAAGGTTGGAAAGAAGATAATTGTAAAGCTCAGTTACTCAATCTTTGTTGCTTTTTTGGCGTTTGTTGTGGGGATAATTCCAAATCTTGCCTTTAGTAAATATGTTTATGGAAATATGTTTCAGCTTGCAGGTACAGTTCGGGGTGTCAAAAATGTGCAGGTTCTTGAACCCGACATTGAAGCGGCACGCTCAAACAGCGAGCAGGCTGTAGATTCGAATAAATCCTTATCAAATTTTTTTCAAATGTCCAATGTTGCTAACGGATTTCAGGTCTTGATTGCTTCATCGGAGAGGGGATTTGTTTTTTATGCACCGGTTATGTTGTTGTCAATTTTCGTAATTTTTGTTTTTTCTAAATCAAGTGATGATAACAAAAAGACGATTCGATTAGTATTTGTTGTTCAGTTATTAATTTTAATTTTGTACTTAATGTGGGGTGACCCATGGGGCGGTTGGGCATTTGGACCAAGGTACCTTATTCCCCTTTTTTCCTGTAACTCGATTCTATTAGGGGTTGTTTTGAATAAATATGGGAAAAACCTATTAATGTTGGCTCTATTTTCTGTTTTATTCATTTACGGCCTAGCTGTTAATACCGCCGGGGCATTGACAACAAACGCCCTGGCCCCTTCAAAGGAGGTCGAATCAGCATCACTTCCAAAAGTTCAGTACATGTTTAATTTTCAGATGATAAGTGACAACCATTCATCTTCCTTTGTTTACAACAACCTATTAAATCAATATTTTGATTTGAAGACATTCTTTTTTCTTATCATTTCCGTTGTTAGCGTTTTGTATCTAATTAACTTGATTTTATTGTATAGGAGTGAATATGAAAATTAGTTTTAAAAAGGAAGGTCTAAACATCGAACTGCCAAACTTTGCAAAAGTGGCTCCACAACTTGAAAAAAGTGCCGGAATTATTCTAATTGGCACACTAATTCTTTTGAGTCTTTTGGCTTTCGCCTATTTCTATTCAAAGGATTTAATTCTTTCATACAACGATTCTCGGGCTCACATGGATATGGCGCGACTAATTATCGACAACTTAAAGCCTGGATTTGCTCAACTTGGTGGAGTTTGGCTTCCGCTGCCACACCTTCTTATGCTTCCACTAGTTTGGAATGACTGGATGTGGCAAACAGGCCTTGCCGGGTCGGTATTTTCGATGTTTTTTTATGTCGTGTCCGGTATATATGTATCCAAATTATTGGCATTTGTTGTTAAGGATAAATTTTCTGTTGTTATTTGTACACTACTTTTTGCTTTAAATGTGAATTTGCTATATATGCAGTCGACACCGATGACGGAACTTACTTTACTTTCATTCTCTATTGCCGCTACTTATTATTTGTTGCGTTGGGTTCAAAGTGACAAACTCACAGATTTCCTACTTCTTAGTCTGGCAGTTCTTTTGGCGACGTTAGTCAGATATGACGGATGGATGTTGTTTTTATTGACTGCTTTGAGTATCTTTATCATTCGTCTACGAAAGGTATTAATTTCTTTAAAGGAAAAGCCTTTTTTTGTAAAAGTTAGAATTGCGTTAACTAACAGTAGTTTATGGGGTATTTTGTTAATGTATGGACTTTTGGCTGGTTTGGGAATTGCTCTATGGGTTTTATGGAACTGGGCGATTTTTAAAGATCCTCTGTTTTTTTTAACTGGACCGTATTCTGCGAAAGCTCAACAAGCGGTGATTAGTGGGGCGGGAAAACTTTTTACAGAAGGAAACATTTTACTTTCCGTCTCCGCTTACTGGTGGGCAATGGCCGATAATGTAGGTTTGTTTGTTTTTTTATCCGCACTGATAGGTTTTTTAATTGCAATTAAAGAGGATAAATTTAACGATACATTTGTTGTACTACTGACACTTCTTGCACCGATTTTCTTCCACATATCATCTCTTTATGGTGGTAATTCAGTGCTTGTACTTCCTGAATTGAAAATTAATGTTACAGAAGGACTTAAAGGAACATTATTTAATGCGCGATACGGTTTAATGATTTTGCCAGCTGTTTCAGTATTTACCGCGTATTTAATCAAAAAGGGAAATTTTATTAGGTGGCTGGTTTTAGTTCTTATTCTCTTTAGCTATCTGATGATGGCAAAGGAGGCGTATGTGATTGACTTGATCGATGGGCAAATGGGGTCAAGTTCGCTAAGGGTTGGTGATGTAAGCACCTGGCTAAAAGAAAATGCACCCGGCAAAGGTCTGATACTTACCGCACTTTCATACAATAACGCACTTGCATTTAGTACGGGTTTTGATTTAAAAAGATTTATTCACGAGGGCACAGGAAAATACTGGCAATCTGCTTTGGAAAATCCACAGGAGTATTCGCAGTGGATTGTTATGGCCAATGGTGATGTCGGAGATCCTGTTTACAACGCTTTAATAAAAAACAACCATTCAAACTTTCTAAAATATTACGATCTTTCGCAAAAATTTGATTTTTTGAATGTATATAAAAGAAAAGAAGTCCCGAAAAACTTTGTCTACATCCATGACGAACAGTTTAAGGTTGACGATGCAAACCTTAGATTTATTGGGGTAAATTCTTACGATTTGATTTACCGTTCAACAGGTGAGATAGCCTCCACACTTTCATCTGCAAAAGCCAGTGGATTTGAAGTTGTTCGTCTCTGGGTTTTTGGCGAAGGTGACTTTAATGTGCTGCAACCAAAGCCGGGAGAATACAATGAAGCCTTGCTTGATAATCTGGATTATATCTTAGCAACGGCGGGAAAACTTAACATGAATGTTATCTTAACACTATCAAATTACTGGGAAGCTTACGGTGGTGTAAGGCAATATTTGAAATGGGTTGATTTACCTAATGACAAACCATCGGATTTGGATAGATTTTTTACCGACAGTCGTGTCAGAACGATTTACAAAAATTATGTCAATGCAATTGTACTTAGGAAAAATACTTTGACGGAGATTAACTATAGAGACGACCCAACCATTATGACGTGGGAACTTATGAATGAACCAAGAAGTTCATCGTTATCTACAGCGAACGTTGTCAACGATTGGTTTTCCGAAATGACAAGCCATATCAAATCTTTGGATAAATATCACATCGTAACGACCGGGATAGAAGGACATTTTGACAACTTGTCCATAAATCCATACACAACGGGTCCGACAATAAATGATGTAAGTAATAATGTAAGTATTGATGTGTTGTCAGGGCATTTGTATTTGGACTATTTTGATCCATCAGTTAGTGCAAATAACTTCTCGATTGTTAACCTTTGGACAGCATTTGCAAAAAATGCAGGTATGCCGTTCTTTATTGAGGAAGTTGGTTTTTCAAAAAAACCTGATGATAATGGTGGAATTGATCGATATACTCTTTATGAAAACTTATTGGAGTCAGCAAGAAAAAACAATCTTCAGGGTTTAATTCTTTGGAATTGGGCTTTAAAGACTGATGACAGTTTTGGAATTTCGCCGCTTGATCCTGGTGATGCGGAACTGATTCAGCTTTTCAAATCCTATTCTGAAAGGCTGAAAAACGATGTATAATATTTATCCAAATGAAAGTTTCTCTCGTTGTCACGGTTCTTAATGAGGAACCTTCTATTGCAGCACTTCTCGAATCGCTTATTTCCCAAACAAGGCAACCGGATGAGATCGTCATTGTCGACGGAGGGTCAAACGACAAAACAGTTAATATTATTAAAAGTTATCAGAAAGTCATTAAAGGCCTGAAACTTTTGGAGTTCAAAACGACACGATCTGAGGCGAGAAATATCGGAATCCGCTCTTCAAGCGGTGATGTAATTGTCACGACCGACGCCGGATGTGTTGCGGAAAAACACTGGATTAAAAAAATCACCCAGCCTTTTACTGATTCGAAAATTGATATGGTTGCCGGTTTTTATGAAATGATTGGTGGAAGTTCACCCATGCGCCGTGCAATGTCAGTTTTTATTGGAGTCACTCCTGACAAATTTGACGACCACTTTCTCGCATCAGCCAGATCTTTGGCTTTCCGCAAAATTTTGTGGGAAAAAGTTGGTGGGTTTCCAGAGGGGCTAAAAGACACAGCTGAAGATACGATGTTTAATTACAATATCATAAAGGCAGGTGCAAAAATTGCCCGTGTAAAAGATGCCATTGTTTATTGGCAACTCCCTCTAACTTTGATCGAAGGCTTTAAAAAAATATTTTTGTATGCAAAGGGCGATGCACGCTCGGGAATTTGGTGGCATCCGACGAAAAAATTTTCGACGCATAACATCAAAATTGCCTTTATTTACCTGCGTTACATTTTCGCCCTCTACTTTATTTTATTTATTCCCCTTTTCCCCGTTTTGAAACTGCCTTTCGTTTTGGGAGTGGTCTTTTACATGTTCTGGGCGTTTAAAAAAGTTTACACGCGGACAAATGACTGTTTAGCAGGTCTGTCTGGAGTTGTTGTCCAGTTTGCTTCCGATATCGCCGTAATGTGTGGCTTTTTGTCAGGATTGATTACTATATAGATCTTTTGAATCTTTGGTAAACTCCAAACAAGTACCAGTAAATATATTTAGGTAGCCATTTCATTAGCTTAAATTTCGATTTACCGTATTTTCTGTCGACCCAAAATGTTGGGACCTCTGTGACTTTAAATCCGGCAAAATATCCTTTGATCAAAAGCTCCTCCGCAAATTCAAAACCACCCCTCGATTCGATTTTAATACTTTTCAAAATTTCTTTTTTAAACATTTTATAAGAATAGGTCAGATCCGATGTAGGAATTCCAAGAAGATATGGTGTTGTTATTCCTGATAGCCGTGAAAGGACAGATTTAAGTGTGACTTTGGAAACAATTCGTCCGCCCTTGGAATATCTGGTTGGGCAAACGATATCGTAACCTTGTTCAATTTTTTCATACATCGAGTTTAAAGTTTTAGGGTCGTCTGTTCGGTCGGCAGCCATCATTACTAAAATTTCTCCGCGAGCGGTGTTGAAACCTTTCAGGGTTGCGTTGACTACACCTTTTCCAAAATCGTTACGAACCAAACGGATGTTTCTGTGCCTTGAAACTAGTTTGCGTGCAACCGGTAAGGTGTTGTCCTTTTCATCATCATAGACAATAATTAATTCAAATTTTGGCCGAACGACCTTACGGATTTTATCAACTGTCCAAGCAAGATTTTTCCTTTCATTTTTGACTGGTAGGATAATACTAATTTCTGGTTTTTGTTGATACATGGATACCTGTTAGTCTAACGCAAGTATTTGTGAAAAAAAAGAATACCATTTTTGTTTTGATGAAATAATCAAATTGTGTTATACAAATAAAGATGAAAAGTTTTTTGGAAGTACGCTTTGATGAAAGTGATTTTAAAAAACGGGAACTGATTTGGAGAGAATTAATTAAAGTCTGTTTTCAAAGATATGTCAAAAAGACTGACACTGTTTTGGATGTCGGCGCTGGTTTTTGTGAATTTATCAACAACGTTATATGTAGGAATAAAATTGCCATCGATTCTTCGAATTTAATAAAAAAGTATGCAGACTCTGATGTTATAAAAATTGTTAAGCCGTTTTCAAAGATTCCTAAAAAGTATTTTGGAAGGTTTGATGTAATTTTCATGAGCAACTTTCTCGAACACTTGGAAAAAAAACCGGATGTTGTGAAAACTATGCAATTGTCTAGGAAGTTGCTTAAGAGGCGGGGTACGTTGATTATTGTCCAACCGAATATCGACTTGATTAAAGAAAAATATTGGGATCGGATTGACCACCATATCGCCCTAAATGGCAGAAGTGTTATTGAAGCCTTGAATATTTCAGGATTTCAATTGAAGATTTTTGAAAAACGTTTTACACCAGCTACGATGCAATCTCATTTGCCAATTTCAGATTTTTTGATTAGGATGTACTTATCTTTGCCTTCTTTTGCACGGCCATTCGCTGGACAAAGCCTGTTTATTGCTAGTAAAAGATGAAGAAAATGCTATATAATAATCTGCTTTCTGCCCTTTAATAATGAAAAGGAGTGAGAAAATATTAATAACTGGTGCAGGTGGTTTTATTGGTCACCACCTGGCACGGTATTTGAAAATGAGGGGCTATTTTGTGCGTGGTGTAGATATCGAGTATCCTCAATTTTCAACACTAGACGATTTTAGCCAGTTTAAGCTTTTAGACATTCGAAGTTTCAGGAATTGCATGGAGGCTATGCAAGATATAGATAAAGTTTATGCATTGGCCGCACTTAACGGCAGTATCGAATATACGACAAAAGAAAAGGCGGTTTTGGTACGAGACAACACGACAATAAATCTGAATACTGCCGAAGCGGCTGTTCGTTCTCACGTAAAGCGTTTATTTTATTCATCATCCGCTTGCGTGTATCCTGTTTGGAAACAGATGGAAGGAAACATTCAACCGCTGCGTGAAGAAGATTCATATCCAGCTCTGCCAGATAGCGAATACGGATGGGAGAAATTATATTCGGAGCGGATGTATAAATCTTACGAAACTGATTTTGGTTTAGACGTTCGCATTGCAAGATTTTTCAATATTTACGGCCCTGAGTCTTTAATTGATACCTTAAAATCGAAGGCGCCAATGGCATTAACAAAAAAAGTCATTGAGGCAGGTAATGGTGGAACAGTCCAGATTTGGGGTGACGGACAGCAAGTCAGATCGTTTTGCCACGTTGATGATTGCTGCGAGGGGATTTATTTGTTGATGAAATCTAATATTAATGAACCGGTAAATCTTGGTACATCTGATCACGTCAGCATTAACGAACTTGTCGATATGATAACAAAGATTGAGGGAATTAAAATCAAGAAGGAATACCAAATGGATAAAATTCAAGGCGTTCGGGCGAGACTTTGTGATTTTACGAAGGCGGAAAAACTTTTACGTTGGACACGCAAGGTAACTTTAGAAAAAGGTTTGAAAGAGATTAATATCTTTGTTCACAAACAGCTCGGGAAATAAGGTGATCAATTATATAACCTTACTTCGTAATCTTCCCCCAACGATTGGCAACTTCCAATTTTTGTGAAGTCGTTGCTTTGGAGATAGCGCTCTATCTGACCACAGGATTTCATCTCTCGTGTTTTTTTGTTTTCGGGTTCCTGTGGTTTTTTTGCAAGAACCGCGAGCATGGGTTTTTGCGAAACTTGAAGCTCACCTGCAATAATTTTGCCGTATTTACAGCTATTGTGGATTCCCGGTTCTTCTGTAATAAATGAGCTGGCAGGTTTTAAATCGCTTCTCACTAAATATAACGAAGCGTTATTCCAAAGAAATTTATCGTACGAAAGACGCCCAACAAAGATTGACTTTCCTGGGACATTGTTCGTTAACCGGCGGCAATCCGATGTTTGCAGATCAATTTGATAACGCGCAAAATTATATCGAGGTACAAGTATGTATGATACTTTAACATACCAAGCCGCTAACGGTAAAAATGTCAAAAGTATAATGAAAAGCTTCGTTTGACTGAATAAATTTAGTGATTTGTTGAGAAGCACCCAGATGATACTGACAGCAAACCATAAAGGAACTGCGTGGAGCCAGTCGGATCGACCGATAGCGTAGAGCACAAACACGAGAGGATAGGATAAAAGGATTACACTACTAAGAAGTTTAGAAAGATGCTGGTTACCAAGCGAAGAAATTGCTATTTTTTTTGAACTTCTGATCAGAAGATATACGTAGATTACGATGCAAAGGTAAATAAGTATTTCCGGACGTAACGGGTGTTTTGGAATGGGAAGCGGTAAATCTCTGTAGCTGGTGGTTAAAAATACTGGTATAACAAAGATAAAATCAATCGCGCTTTTCAAAACATTAAGCTTTTGTAAATAGAATAGCAATAAAGATAAAGATAAAAGATACGCTAAAAGTGAAAGGCGGATGTACCGGAAAAGTGTAACTAAAACAAAAGCATTTTTTTTCGTTGTGAGTCGGAAAGAGATGAAGATCAAAAAGTAAAGTCCGTGAAGAAATAACATCCAATCCCAGCGAAACCAAACGCTGGCAAATGTAACGGCGAAAGCAAAGAAGAGTGGTTTGATACTTTGCCGTTTAATGTAGTTTAAAAGCAAAAGAACATTTAATAATAAAAGCAGTAAAGAGAATGCTTCACTGCTTTCAAAAATTCTGATAACGGCTGATATAAACAAGATAACGATAGCAAGTTGGCAGTACAATCCAACTGTTTTTCGATTGCGAAAACCTAACATTAGCAGAATTGAAGTTGTCAGCAAAATGTAAAAAAGTGATTGAATAATGTTGTTTTGAATAATTGAAAGATATGGAAAGATTTTTCCAAAGACAAGAAAAATACCTGGAGGATAGACAACTGAAAAGTCTCGATACGGAGTTAGTCCTCGTACGATATATATCTTAGAAAGAATTCGCAGACTGCCATCAAAAATATCAACTTCGTAGCTGCCGATAATAAAAAGAAAGATTGTATATAGATAGAAGAAAAACGAAAGTAAGAAGAAATATTTTGCAATCTTGTTAATTGTTTTTTTATCCATACAAACCTACTTTTGGTAATGATATCATGGCCGCATAGAGTGAGTTACAATATAGCAAATGGGATATTACCGAAAAACACTTCACGGCTTAAAGTATCAGACACTAATGCGCGCTTCAATTAGAATTATTGGTTTTATCAAAGTCGCGTTAATAGCACGGATTTTAGGGCCCGTCGAGTTTGGAATCTTTGGGATAGCAACTCTCTTGATGGGACTATTGGATACTTTCACTGACACGGGGATTAATGTTTTTCTAATTCAGGAGAAGAACAGTTTGAAAAAATTTCTTGATTCTGCGTTTTTTGTCTCGCTAACGCGGGCAGTTCTAATTGCACTAGTAATTGTTCTTCTTAACCCTTTTGTTAAGCAGTTTTTTAACATCAGAAGTACAACACAAACTCTGCTTTTAGTTGCATTGGTCTCACTTTTGCGTGGTCTGATCAATCCTGCGATGGTGCAGTTTGAAAAGAAATTTCAGTTCGATAAACAGATGACTATCAGAGTGTTTCTATATCTACTTGACGCGATTTTTTCTATTTACTTTTGCTATAAATTCAGGGTTTCTGAAGCGATATTTATGGGAATGATCGTTGGTGTCTTTATTGAGATTTTAATTTCCTGGTTTTTTATAAAGCCACGCGCGAAGCTCAAGTTGAATATTTCTCAATTGAAGTATGTTTTTACGAGAGGAAAGTGGATCACGCTAACGGGTATTTTTAACTATCTTTTCCATAATCTTGATGATATTTTTGTCGGCAGGATTTTAGGAGTTTCAAGTTTGGGTATATATCAACTTTCGTATAAACTTTCAACGGTTCCGATATACGAGACGGGGGAGATTTTCGGTAGAGTAACGCTTCCCGTGTATTCAAAAATATCGCACAGTAAAGAGAGGTTAAAGAAAGCGTTTACAAAAGTAACGTTCGTAATATCACTTTTAGTTATTCCCCTGGGAATACTTTTAATCATCTTCGCCAAAAATATTGTCATGATTTTCGGCAACCAATGGCTTGAGGCAGTTCCAGTTGTCAGGTGGTTGGCGTTTTTTGGAATATTGAGAGCAATAACGGGTTCCGTTACACCGCTTTTTTACGGCATCAAAAAACAGGAATATGCCATGAATTTCATTTTAGTTGGATTAATTGTACTGATTATTACGATATATCCTTTGGTTAAAATCTACGGTATTATCGGGGCATGTATTTCTACAATAATTGCAACAATATCCACTATTCCGATAATCATTTTTTATTTAAAAAAGGAGTTTAAATGAAAGACGAGTTAAAAGAAGAAACACTAAAAAAACTGCTTCAGAAATTTTGGTATATCCCCTCTGACGTTGTACTTCGAACATATGAGGCGCTTCTTTGGAATAAGATTAAATTTATCCACCCAAACCTCGATGTTGGCTGCGGAGATGGTGAGGTGGACGACTTTCTATTTAAGGGCAAGTATTTTGACTGTGCAATTGACGTTATTGAGAGCGATATCCCCAAAGCTCGAAAATTATCAATTTATAAAAAGGTTATTAAGGCCGACGCAAGAGCTCTGCCTTTTAAAAACAATTCTTTTTCACAAGTGATTTCAAATAGCAGCTTTGAACATATTCAAAATGACGCTAAGGCGATTTCGGAAATTTCTCGTGTATTGAAAAAAGGAGGATTTTTTTGTTTTACAACTACAAACAATTTTTTAAAAAAGGAGTTAAAGAAAATTACAGCATCCGACGAAAGGTTTATCAGCTACAACGAAAGAGTGAAACACTTTCATTACAGAAGTTTACAATCGTGGAAAAAAATTCTTTTTAAAAATGGTCTAAAGATTCGAAAGCATTACTTGTACATGGACGAAGACACAGTGAAAGTTTGGTTTTTATTGTTTCGCATGTTCACTTTTAAAATAAAGAAAAGAGAGCTATGGTCGTATTTAAGTAGTTCCAAAATCACAAAATTCATTCCTTCGTCGATAGTGGCTAAAGTGGAGCTTTTTGTACTAAAAAAAGTAGTCAGATTTGAATTTAGCCAAACGCAAGGACATTGGCTTTATATTGAAGCTGTTAAAACTATATGAAGATTGCAGTATTTCATAATTTACCTGTCGGAGGTGCCAAGAGAACGCTCTTTGAGCAGTTAAGTTATCTAATAAAAAGGCACGACGTTGACCTTTACGAATACAACTCGACAGATGAGACTTTATGGAATCTTAAAGATTTAGTAGCCAACGTTTTTTCTTACACGTTTGAAATCAAGCTAAATAAAAGCGGCATTATTAATAGACTTATCGCTGACCATAAAAATTTTTTCTTTCTAAATTCTCTCAACAGAAAAATCGCTTCGGACATCGATCATAAAAAATACGATTTAGTTCTTGTGCATGCCGATCGCTATACGCAGGCTCCTTTTATCTTAAGACATTTGAAAACTCCATCATTATATTTTTGCCAGGAGTATTTGAGGTTGGCTTACGAAAAAGAGGTGTCCTTTGGAGAAAAATTGACCGGCTTAAATTATCTTTATGAAAAAATCACCAGGTTAATTAGAAAAAATATTGATAAAGAAAATATTGAGTCTGCTGACTTTGTCGTTTGTAACTCCAACTTTACGAAAAAAAATGGTAACCGCGTTTATCGGCTGAAAAAAACTGCAGTCGATCATTTGGGTGTGGATGTTAAAAAATTTCATAAGTATGTCGTAAAAAGAAAGAATTATTTATTATTTATCGGCGAAAAAAACTTCGTTAACGGTTATCAACTTATAAAATCGATATCGTCAAAGACCAAGTGTGAGATTAAGATCTATGGTTATCATCAAGGAGCGCTTAGGGAGACGGATGATCTGAAGTTGGCAAAGATTTATTCCGAGGCGTTTTTAACGCTTTGTGTATCATATAAAGAACCCTTTGGGTTGGCAGCTTTGGAGTCGATGGCGTGTGCAACGCCGGTTCTTGCAGTCGATGAGGGTGGATATCGTGAGACGCTGGTCAATGAAGTCAGCGGGTATTTGCTCAAACGCGATGCGGATTTATTTGCAAAAAAAATTAAGGAGCTTCAAAATAACCGGAAACTGTACGAAAAAATGTCGTCGGCAGCTGTCAAATTGGTTAAAGCTAAATGGACTTGGCAGGTGCATGGGAAAAAATTAGAAGAGTACATGAACAAACTTATATCAACAAACAAGCATGAGTAAAGTTAGCTCAAGAAAAAAAATATTTTGGTTACTTTTTGGAATTTGGGTGTTTGTATTTTTAGTTGTTGACGCCTTTCGGGTTTTTAAAAAGACTGTTTCAAAAATATACGAGGGAAATATACAAAAAGTCCAAAGTATGAGTGTGGATGAATTGTCAGCTTTGGCAAAAAGCAGAATTAAAAAGGGAAACTCTGTAGTTTTTCTTTCCGACGACGGCCTGGCGTACATGTATTTCAATCTGCTTTCCTATCCTCTGGTTGCGAAGTGGAGCACTGATTACACAGCCGTTGAATTAAGGGATTGGGATTATCTTGTCGTTTATGACACGGTTAATATGTTTCAACTAAGAAGCGGACTATACTCGAAAAATGATTTTAATTAAATTTGTCATTGCCATAATTTTTACCTTCTTTGCCGGTGCTTGCGTATTCAGGTTATTTATGAAGGACAAAAGTGTTTCCGGACTTTTGTTTATCGCCACTTCTTTTTTCATCGGCATGTCGGCAATTTCATTTCAGATGCAGCTTTATTCGCTTGTTGGGATACAATTTAGCGCTTTAAAATTGGGTCTACCATGGCTTATATTTCTACCACTTTTCTTGAAAGAGAAGTATCTTTTTAAAGTTAAAATCAACTTGCGCAAAGTAGATAGTCCGCTTCTTTTGTTTTTTCTTTTGATAACTGTCTTTCAACTCTCGCTGATTTTTTTGCGATTTTTTTTGCACAGAAATGCAATCGGATGGGACGGAATAAGCATTTGGTATTACAAAGCAAACGCTTTTTTTGTTGATAAAACAATTGATTTTAGCATTTTTACGAACCCGCTATTGGGCCAAGAAGGTTTAACCGATACATATATCCGTTCAAGTTACCCGCTTTTTCTGCCGTTATATTTGGCGTTTATCTTTTTGACGATCGGAAAGTTCAGCATTTTTTTCGGAAACATAATTTGGATATTATGCTATCTCTTACTTTTAGTTGTCCTTTACAAATTTTTGCTGCGCCGTTTTAATTTTTCTTTTGCTGTTCTTGGAATTTTTTTGTTAGTTTCGCTTCCCGCCAATTTTGATCATTTGGCGGGAAAATACGCCGGCTACGCCGATTTAATTCTAATGTGTTTTGCAACGACGGGTGTTATTTTTTTTCTGGAAGGGATTTTTCGTAAAAAACTGTATTATCTTTCAATCAGCCTACTTTTGGCTTCTGCCGCTGCAAATATTAAGGAGGACGGAATGGTATTTTTGGCAGCGATAGCGATAATGTTTACCCTAACCTCTTTTGCAAAAAGAAAGTTTACAAACTTAAAATATTTAGCAGTTCCGCTTTTGATTGTTTCCCCCTGGTATGTTATTCGGGACATCTTGCGTTTCCCTTCTCTTCTCGACGCATCGAGCGGGGTGCATTTTGACAGGTTGGCGACAATTGTTGTTGTAATATTTCAACAATTTTTTGATGTTGGAAATTTTCTTTTTTTGTTCCCCCTGTTTCTGCTTACGCTTGTCTTTTCCTACAGGGTTATTTTTAAACAATATTATGTCTATCTACTTGTTGTGATTGGCATGGTAATTGCTTGCTACGTTATAATCTTTATGTTAACACCGCTTGATCCGGTAAGGCACATCAACTCGCTTGCCGATCGGATTTTGTATACCGTTTCTCCTTTGATGATCATCTTTATCTTGCAAACCTTTTGGAATAGCTATATAGAAAAATAACGATATGAAAAAACCTGATCTCTCGATAATATATGTTAACTACAATAGTCTGACCGATCTTTCACAATCAATTAGGTCATTAATAAAATACGGATTTAAAAAGAATTTGGAAATTATCGTCGTTGATAATGGTCACTCTAAAGAAATCAAAAAAATTCTTTCGCAATTCCACACTAAGGTAAAGTTAATTAGAAGCAAAATTAATGGCGGCTATGGGGCCGGAAATAATCTAGGTGCGCTCATCTCAGTTGGAAAATACTTGCTATTTCTTAATCCCGACACCGAAATGAAAAAGGGGAGTATTGACGTGCTTTATAACTTTTTAGAAAAAAACGACGACGTTGCAATTGTTGCACCAAACCTT
>Ga0209210_1000851_pt1 | contig 28706 bp, 23 predicted proteins | sample RifGroA1_FD_183991 | JGI IMG/M metagenome (GOLD analysis project Ga0209210, IMG submission 183991) | Contaminated groundwater microbial communities from Rifle, Colorado, USA - Rifle Groundwater A1 (SPAdes) (version 2) | ecosystem: Environmental > Aquatic > Deep subsurface > Groundwater >...
CGCCGACGGAACATTTTCGTTCAATGTATCAGGGATTCAAACCGGAAATCCGATAGCGGTCTGGGTTTCCGGGGACGCTTCCACTCGCGCTTTTTCGCTGACAAAAGCCAAAGACGCGGGAGTTTCCGCTATTCCCGGGCTTGTTCTTTATCAAAATAGGCTGATTGTAAAACATGAAGCGACTAGTGGGACGACTGTTACCAACAGCGATTTAAACTCTTTTCCGGCTCTGGATTCAGCGATTCAGTATTCTGTTTCAGGAGGCGCGCTCACCGTAAATTCCGGGCAGGAGCTTCACATAGCAACAAGCTCCGAATTCGCTCCCGGAGGAGATGTAACGATCGCCGGAAACGGGCCGTCAGGAAGCGGTTTGGACGGGAGCTTGCATTTGCCTACCGCGAACGGGACTTCGTCAATTATGACTTTGGGAACCAACACGCTTACTTTGGCCGGCTCATTAAACGCAAGCTCAACTTCAATATTTACTTCCGCAACATCAACTCTTTTTAACGCAACTACTACGGGCAAAGTAATAATTGCGACAACCTCTCCCGTAACTTCGCTCGGTGGAGTAACTTTCAATGGCTCCGGAGGCGGCTGGAAATTCGACGACAACGCTTCAACGACTGATTTTAAGATTTTAAGCGGCACGGTAACTGCTCCTTCTTCTTTGCTTAGTGTCGCAGGAAACTTTGTCAATAATGGCACCTTTACTCATAATTCAGGAGCGGTTTATTTCACCGGAACTTCTAAAACGCTGAACCCCGGAAGTTCAACTTTTAATAACGTGTTTATGACGGGGTCTTACGGTAGCAATCCGTCTTTGACGTGGACAGTCGCAGGGAACGCCGATTTTACCGGAGGCACATTTAATCCTTCGTCGGGCCATACGCTTACCATGAACGGCACGAATAAAACTTTGACTTCAAGCGGCAACGAATTCAAAAACCTTACGCTTTCAGGGACGATTACAACTGCGGATGCCGTTGCCGCTACCGGAACACTCGCGCTTTCGGGAACGGTAAATTTGGGTTCTACTGCTTCAACAACCGGCAATGCCACGCTTTCGGGAACGATTTATCCGCAACAACAGCCGGTGATATTAAACGGCATCGGGGCGACTTTAACTGGCGGGGGAATCGTTGGTGGCTTAGAAACCAACGGAACTTACACGCTTTCCGGAAATGATTTAACTGTCGGCACTTCTACTATAATAGGAAACGGGGCGCTGACAATCGGCGCGGGGAGGATTTATACTTCAACTTCCACTTTGACTTTGGCTGGGACATTATCCGGCTCCGGCACGACTACTATTCAACATTCTAATTTGAGCTCCGGAGGCACTATTTCAAATGTCAGCTTTGACGCATCTGGCGGTGCCATAACAATACCAGCGAGAATTTACGGCGCGAATCTTGAGATTGTAAATGGTGCTGGGAACGCTGTTACAGCCGCCGGCAACGCCACTTCAACCAACGCTTTCCTTATTAATGCTGGCGGTTCATTCACCGCTCCCGGTTCAACCGCTTCACTATATATAGGGAGGGATTACACAAATTATGGGACATTCACGCATAACTCCGGAAAAGTATTTTTCAACGGCACCGGTGGTCAGCTCATCTCCGGCGCCACAAGTTCGTCTGCTTTCAACAATGTTGATTTTTCCGGCTCGGGCGCAAAAACTTTCTCCGGAAATGCCTCAACAACCAATTTAACAATGCAGGTCGGTTCGGCGGTTACCGCCCCGACCCTTTTGAGTATCGGGGGAAACTACAGCAACTTGGGGACTTTTATTGCCGGCACTGGGACGACTACGTTTAGTGGAACTTCGGCGCAAACGATAAGCGGCGTGGCGACGGGGACTTCCGCTTTTTACAATCTTGAGGTTTTAAACAGTTCAGCAAGCACCACTTTTGCCGTAGCCGCCTCCACCACTAAGAATTTTTACGTTGTAACTGCCGGCACCAAAGTGGAGTTCGCGGCCGGCGCGACCTCTTCAATAACCAATCTGATAATCAACGGACAGGCGGCAAATACAGCGATTAATCTATTTTCAGGCACTCCCGCGACGCAGTGGAACTTATACGCGACCGGCACAAGGTCGGTTCAGTACGCAAGAATGCAAGACTCGGACGCCTGCAGCGAGTTTGAAGATATTGACGCCACCGGAGGGACGAACACGAATATTGGAAATAACGAATGCTGGACTTTTGTTGCGAATGCCGCCGCGACGGCCACTTCTTCAGCCAACCAGACATTTGAGGTAAATCAAGCCGCAACCGCGATGTCTTTGCTTACTGTAACTGCCGGACAGGGGACGGGAGGAATTGAGGCGGCCGACGCTACCGACGATCTGCGGATAGCGATTGCGACTTCAACCATCAATATGCTTTGGGATACGACCAAGACTGACGCAATTTTCGGCGGCACCGCTTCTTCTTCCGGTAAAATCGCAACTTGCGGCTGCGTGAGTTACGAAGGAGGCGGCTCTGTCGCAAAAATTGATGTAACAACAGACTTTAGTTCAGGAGATGTTCTTACAGTCTCCGGCCTCCGGTTCACAACTTTCAGCTCGGCAAACGCATCTTCAACGGCTTTGCAATTATTCCTTAACGGTCCCAACGACACCTCCGCCAACGCGCAGGACACTTTGCGCAACGTCGCGATTTACGGAAAACTGGCTTTGGGAGCCCATAATTCTAATCAGCCAGCGAACACGTTTGACCAAGGAAGCGCGAGCATCTCAAACGCTGAAGTTTCCAGATTTAAGATGACGACTACAGGAGAAAATGCTTCCACAACCTTGACTTTTTCCCTCGCTCTTTCCGGATTTGTTTCCGCGAATATCACTAACGCCAATCTTTACGTTGATGCCAATAATAGCGGCTTGGTGGACGGAGGAGATTACACGGTGGGCGGAGCCGGGGCGGTTGCGGTCAGCAGCACAATCGGCACAATTACTTTCGGAACGCCTTTTGCCACTTCCACAAAAAATTATATTCTGCGCGCGGATTTTACCAGCGTGAATAGCGGCGACGCGGTCGTCATTAATTTAACTACGCCAAATATCACCGCCTCCGGCACGGTGAGCCAAATCAACATAACGCCCAGCGGTTCGGTTGCTTCTGTAACTCACTTTAGGCCGGCGGGAGGAGAGGCCACTCCTACTGGCGGCGCCGCTCCGGTTGATGCAGGAACTTTCGGAGGCACTGGGCAAAGCGGTGGCGAACCGACCGGCGGAGCAGAGCCAGGCGGTAGCACTGGAGGCGGAACTGACCCAGGCGGCGGAACCGGAGGAGGGATTGATTTGGAGCCCTTGCTTTTGAGAGCGTTCGCCAATGCTCTTGAAGGGTTTAGGAGCTTAGTTAACTTTTTGCGGAGTTTATGATGAAAGCGCGTTACGGAATATTTATCGCGGCTGGCTTGGCAGCTCTGCTGATTTTGCAGGCGGCAAAAGCCGATGAATTTACCAGCTCCAGTTTTAAAATATTGGAGCCGGTGCTTCAGCCAGCGGGTTATTCAACCTCTTCCGGCTATTCTTTAATCGGCACTATCGCGCAGATTGCCATTGGCACGAGCACCGCTTCGTCTTTTAATCTCTCATCGGGTTTTTTATTTTTTCCATTTGCTTCTTCTCCGGTGGTGACCGCTGCCGCGGGCGACGGGCAGGTTTCCCTTTCTTGGACGGCGGCGACCGGAGTTTTGGGCTGGACTGTTTCCGGATATAATGTTGGCTATTCCACATTCCCCGGCGGCCCTTACACATTTTCGGCTTCGCTGGGCAATGTTACGAGCTCTACACGCACGGGGCTTACCAATGGCACGACTTATTATTTTGTGGTTAGAGCGGAAGACGCTTTTGTAAATTCAGTCGCGACCTCGTCGGAAGTTTATTCAACTCCGGTTGCGGCAGCTTCCACGCCCTCTCCCAGTACCACGACAACCACTTCGGGAGGAGGCGGAGGCGGCGGAGGAGGGATTCTTTTCAATCAAACTAGAGTTATTTTGAGAGGATACGCTTACCCATCAGCCAATTTGTTTGTTTTAAAAGACGGCTCGCAAGCTTCCAATGTTCGTGCTCAAGGGGATGGCAAATGGGAAACAGACGTGGAACTGGCTGGCGGCATTTATACGTTTTCCGTCTACGCGGTGGACTCCGAAGGCCGCAGATCTATAACTTATAGTTTTACGACGAACGTGTCGAAAGATCAGGCAGTGACCATCTCCGACATCATTATTCCGCCAACCATCGGCGCGGATAAGGCGCAGGTCAAGCTTGGAAACGACATCAAATTTTTCGGCGCGGCTTACCCAAATTCTCAAATTAACGTTATAATTAATTCAGAGCGGGTTTTCGCAGACCAAGCAACATCCAGCCGGTTCGGGTTATGGAATTACACGCTCAACTCTGCCAACTTGGAAACCGGCGAGCATGTCACGAAAAGCCAGGCGGTTATCGCAAAGAGCCTTGTTTCCGGATTTTCCGAGAGCCTTGCTTTCCGGGTTGGGGACAATGACGTGCTTTTCGGGAAATTGCTCGCGCCTCTGCGCCCGGCGCCGGCTTGCGGCAAAAACGGGGATATAAACGGCGACGGCAAAATAAATATCGTGGACTTTTCCATAATGCTTTTCTTTTGGAATCAGAGAAGCCCGCAAAACTCCTGTACAGATACCAATAAGGACGGCGTCGTAAGCATCTTTGATTTTTCAATTATGCTCTTTTGGTGGAATGGATAAACATAAAACATGAAATATAATTTAGAAAAAATTTTGGTTTCGCTCTCGCTTTTGGCGTTGCCCCTTGCGACGGACGCCGAAAATTTAATTTTGACAAGTCCTAAAACATCTTACCGCGTTGGAGATAGTTTTTCCGTGTCTCTGGTTTTGGATACAAAAGGCAAGTCCATCAATACTTTAAGCGGAATTGTGGTTGTGCCCAAAGAAAAGCTTCAGATTGTGGACGTAAGATACGGGAGCTCGATTATCTCACTTTGGGTGGAGCGTCCTACCTTAAATACGTCTGTTGGCACCATAAGTTTTACTGGTGGGATACCCGGTGGATTTTCCGGGTCAGCAGGACCTATTTTAAGCTTTGGCGTGAAGGCCAAAGCAGATGGAGCGGCAACGATAAGTATTAAGGACTTTACGGTTTTATTAAATGACGGAAACGGAACTAAGCTCGCTGGAGCCACTGCCGGCGCGTTGAAATTTTCTATCGCCGAAGCCCAAACGCCTAAACCGACGGAGCCAAAGGCGGGGGAAGTGCCGCCGAAAGTGGAGGAAGTTTACGCTCCGCCACCGGATATCATCCCGCCGGAGCATTTTGTTCCTTTGGTCAGCCGCCACCCTAGCGTCGCCGATAATAAATATTTTGCATCGTTTTTCGCGGTGGATAAGGATTCTGGTATCTCGCGATACCAAGTATACGAAGAGCCGCTAATAGTTTCACTAATTACCGCGAAATTTAATACAAAACCGCAAGACGCGGAGAGTCCGTATGTTTTGAGCGGGCAGCTGTGGACTTATAAAGTCACTGTTCGCGCTTGCGACCAAGCGGGAAATTGTGTTGAGAGGTATGCAATGAAACCATTAAGCCCAGCCGTTGAGGCGGGCGGAGTGTTAATACTCGTCATTTTAACGGTATTTACAACTCGCTGGCTATCAACAAGAGATCCTCGGCGACCGCGTCGCAGAATGGTATAATTAAAATATGTTCGCTTTAATCGGTGCTTTGGCGCTTTTGGCGCAAGCCCAGCAATTGGGCGCGTCGCTTTATATTTCTCCGCTTACGGAAAACCCAAGGGCGTTGAGCAATTTTACGGTGACTATAAAAGCGGATTCTTTGGGCGAGCCGGTAAACGCCGTCAGAGGCGTTTTGACTTTTCCGCGGGATAGATTGGAAATTATCGGCATTTCCAAAATCGGCTCCATTTTAAATTTGTGGGTGGAGGAGCCGCGCTTTTCAAATGTTGACGGCACCCTCAAATTTCAAGGAGGCGTGCCAAACCCTGGTTTTATGGGAAGCGGCGGGACGGTTTTGCATGTCATTTTCCGCGCCAAATCGGCTGGCGCGACCTCTTTAATTTGGAAAGAGGGCGAGGTTCTTGCCAACGACGGCAAGGGGACTAACATACTCACCGGTTTGCAAAATCTTGATTTTTTTGTTGACGAAGCTTTCGCGGCGCAAGCGCCGGAGAAAGCGTCTCCGGCATGGTGGCAAAATCCGCTTATAATAATCAATCTTATTTTGCTAGCCATTATTTTTCTGATAGGCGTGGTATTTTTAGAGAAAACCATTTTAAATTACCATGACAGGCATTCGCATCACGAATCTCATGACGACGGCGACCAGCATACATGATATAATGGAAAAATGAAACCAAAACAAGCGGCATTGACCTCAATTTTTGTGTTTTTTATATCTGCGGCGCTACCATTGGCGGCGGCAGCGCAGGCCACTCTTTTTATCTCGCCTTCATCCGGAGCTTATAAAACAGGAGAGGTTTTTTCGGTTTTGGTAAACGTAAACACGGGCGGGCAAGCGATTAATGCCGCCGTCTCCCAGATCAATTTTGACAATCAGAAGCTGGATATCGTAAGTGTTGGCTACAGCCAGTCGATTTTTAATTTGTGGACGGATGAGCCGTCTTATTCCAACGCCGCGGGCACGGTGCGTTTTTCGGGCGGACTTCCCAGCCCGGGCTTTACAGGAGTTTCCGGCGCCATCGTGCGTATGACTTTCCGGTCAAAAGCGGCTGGGCAAGCGGCGATTGCTTTCACTTCTGGCTCGGTTTTGGCAAACGACGGAAAGGGCACGAATATTTTGGATAATTTAAAGGGCGCGTTTTTTACCATAATTGCCGCGGTGGAATCAGCCAAGCCGCCGGCTGCGCCCTCTCCAACACCATCGGCTTTGCAGGCAGCCGGACAGCCGGTTTCCATTCCCATAATCACCGATTGGCCAAAAGAGTTGGAAGAAGGATCAGCGCTCACAGTCAAAGGTTTGGGATACCCTAACGGCAAGCTTTTGATTTTTGTGCAAAAAGGTTCTGCGGATCCGGTGATTGAAGAAATGTTCGCTGGGTCCGACGGCAGATTTTCTTATAACTTTGCAAAAGCCGTTTCTGCCGGGCTTTACCGCGTGTGGGCCAAAAATGTGTCCAACGAAGGCATAGTCAGCGGTTCATCGGATATAGTCACGGTTGAAGTGGTTCAACCGCTTTTTTTTAGGGTCGGAACAATTGCTTTAAATTACGCTTCCATCATAATTACGCTTCTTGCGTTGATTTTGCTTTTAATTTTGATAATACTGTGGATCTGGCGGAGAATTAGAAAATGGCAGGAACGGCAGGGAGTTGAAATTTCCGAAGCAGAGAAAGCGTTGCACGAAGGTTTTGAAAAGCTTCAGTCGGGCCTTCGCAAATACGTAAGGTATCTGACCGCGGCAAAATCGGTGGAGGGCGTCAAGCGTCGCGAAGCAGATGCGGAAGATGATTTGGCCGAAGAGCTCTCCGGAATTGAAAGTAAAATTGAAAAAGAAATAGAGGACGTTGAAAAAGTAAATAAGCGCAGAAGGCACGAGCACTACGGTCATGACAAGGAAGACTAGAGCAGCTCTGTTGGGCGCCGCTGTTTTTGCTGTGAGTTTGTATTATTTTTCATCCGAAAGAGCTAATTTTTATGAGGATAGCGCCAAAACACAAGTAAGAGTTGCGACCCAAGCGTCAGCATTACCTCTGGCGCTATTTGCGGTAGCGGACAAAAATGGATACTTCGCGGACAATAACTTTAAAATTACAATTTTGCAAAACACTTCCAGTGGTTTTGCTTTGGACGCTCTTTTGAAAAAGGACGCCGAGTTCGCTGTAGTAAACGATTTTTCGTTCGCGGCGCGCGCGTTTTCTGAAAAAAACATAGTTATAATTTCTACCTCCGCAATTTTAAGGGGCCATGAGATTATCGCTAGGCGCGCCGCAGGCATTTCTTTGCTCCGGGATCTTAAAGGCAAAAAAGTAGGAGCCACGCCTTTCGGAAGCGAATTCGCTCTCGAAAATCTTTTGAAAAGCAACGGCCTTTCTTTGCGCGATGTGCGCGTTGTTCATTTAAACGCCGACGAATTGCAGATAAAATTTACCAATGGTGAAATTGACGCTCTGGCCGCATGGAGCCCGACAGTTTTGCGTTTAAGCCAAAATTTTGGGCCGCAAGCGATAGTTTGGCGGCCCGGAGAAGCATCATCGGCTATTTATTATTTGCTTGTCGCAAGAAAGAACTGGTTTTTGAGCAACAGCAATGTTGCTTTAAGTATGCTTAAGGCGCTGGGCGAAGCGCAGGATTACATTTTTCTAAACTCCGGGGAATCAAAAAAAATCTTTACTAAATATTTTGAGGGCGATATTGTTGATTTGGATTCTGGCTGGGAAGGCTCCTCATTTGCTCTCGCCTTGCCGCGCCGCCTTATTGACGTGCTAAACCTGCAAGCAGATTTTATTTTGAGGCATGGCTTGCCGGAGAGCGACGTCAACACGCCGAATGTCATGCCGCAGGGCGACATTCCGAATTACGCTGATTTTATTGATCCGTCATTGTTAAAGTCAATAAGGCCGTCGGCCGTAAATATTGATTAACAAAAAGCACTTTGCAATTATTGTAGAAACTATTATTATTGTAATAACTGCGAGCATATGTCTTCTCAAATTGATGAAATCAAAAGCCGCGCTAATCAACTTGGGGACTTAGTCCCCAAGTGGTAGGCTTGGCATATATGAGAAAAACCATATTTGCCAACGGCGAATATTACCATATTTATAATCGTGGCGTGGATAAGCGCGGCGTTTTTATGGACAAATTTGATTTTGAAAGATTCTTACAGAGCATTGAAGAGTTTAATTCAGAAGATCCAATAGGCAGTATCTATGAAAATTCGTTTATCAAAGACCAAATAAAAAGCAAAAAGAAAAAACTAGTTCGTATAATTTGTTATTGTTTAAACCCGAATCATTACCATTTTATTATCGGGCAGCTAGTTGGTAGAGGAATTGAGAAGTTTATGCATAAACTGGGGCTTGGTTATACACAGTATTTTAATTTGAAACACCATCGTAGTGGGGCGTTATTCCAAGGTCCGTTTAAGGCAATTCACATAGATTCTAATGAATACCTTTTGCATTTGAGTGCTTACGTTAATCTTAATTTCAAGGTTCATAAATTCAAACTTGGGGACTTAGTCCCCAAGTGGAGGTCGAGTTGGGATGAATACGTCAATGAGCAGCGAGGCGCCGGTTTGTGCAAAAGAGACGTTATTCTTGATCAATTTAAAAATCGCGCAGAATATAAAAAATTTGCTGAAAGTTCCTTGATTGATATTTTGGGCAGGAAAGATGCTGCTAAATCACTGGAAAGTCTACTTTTAGAACAACTTGGCGACTAAGTTCCCAAGTGAAAAATTACCGTTTGCCTAAAAATTAGTAAAATTATATAATTACTTCGCGTTATGTCTTCCCAAATTGACGAAATCAAAAGCCGCTTGGATATAGCGGAGCTGGTGGGCTCTTATATCCGGCTTCAGAAAGCCGGCTCGAATTTTAAGGCGCTTTGCCCTTTTCATAATGAGCGCACTCCCTCTTTTAACGTCTCCCCGGCGCGGCAGATTTGGCATTGTTTCGGCTGCGGAAAAGGGGGGGACATTTTTGAATTTATTCAGCAGATTGAGGGGGTGGAGTTCGGGGACGCGCTTAAAACTTTGGCCGACCGCGCCGGAGTGGAATTAAAAAGGGAAGACCCGCGCTTGAAAAGCGAGCGCACCAGGCAGTTCGCGTTGTTGGAGGAAGCGGCAAAGTTTTTTGAAGCCAACTTGTCCCGCCATGGCGGGACAAGTGGCGGTTTAACCGCGCTGGATTATCTCAAAAAAAGAGGCCTTGCTGATGAAACTATCCGTGAATTCCGCCTTGGTTATGCCCCGGACGAATGGCGCGCGCTCGGTGCGCATCTCAAGCAAAAAGGCTTTTCTGAAAAAGAGCTGGAAAATTCCGGTCTTGCAGTAAAAAGCGGGCAGGGCTATTATGACCGGTTCCGCGGCCGTATTATATTTCCTATTTTTGATTATAACGGAAGAGTTGTGGCTTTTGGCGGAAGAATATTTGAGGTCCCGACCGAAGATCGAGGACCCGCGATGCCGGCAGATGCCAGCATAGGGGCAAAGTATGTAAACTCACCGGAAACCGCGCTTTATCAAAAAAGTAAAATTCTTTACGGATTAAATTTTGCCAAAAGCGAAATTTTGCGCGCGTCCGAATGCGTTTTGGTTGAGGGCTATATGGACGCGATAATGTCCTGGCAGGGCGGAGTAAAAAACGTGGTGGCCGCTTCTGGTACGGCTCTCACCGCCGATCAATTAAAAACAATAAGACGGCTTGCTGAAAAACTGATCGTGGCTTTTGATATGGATTCGGCCGGTGAGGGCGCTTCCAAGCGTGGCATTGATCTGGCTTTGGCTGGCGGATTTGATGTTAGAGTCGCCGGGGCTTTGGACGTGGGTCTTAAAGACCCAGCGGACGCAGTTTGTAAAAACCCGGCGCTTTGGCAAAAAGCCGTTTTGTCTTCTCGGCATATCGCGCAATTTTATATAGATTCAGCGTTGAAAAAATATAAGCCGAATTCACCGGAGGCCAAGCGGGAATTTCAGCGGACGGTCTTACCCGTGGTGTCTTCTTTGGCCGATTTAGAGCGCGCGCATTGGGTGAGGGAAGTAAGCGGGATTTTAAATATAAAAGAAGAAGCGGTCTGGTCAGCTTCTGAAAAAAATAAGCTGGCGAAAGGTGCGGAAAATGTTTTTGAAGATTCTGTTTCCAAACCCAAGGCCAGAAAAGAATTACTTGAAGAGCGTGTTTTTGGAATTATCGCTGAATACCCCGCGCTCGCGCCAAAACTTGACCCGGCGCTGAAAAGTTTATTTTCTTCCGGCCCCGACGGTTCCGTCTGGGCAGGCGGGCGAACGGCAATTTTCGCAGAGTTATTTTTGAACGGCATACTAGACGCCGAGGCGGAATTTATAAAATGCCAAAGGGAGCTTAAAAAAGAATACTTGAAAGAAAAACTTGCTTATTTAAGCGCCCAGATAAACAGCGCCGAAAAAACAGGCGAAGGAAAAGTCGGAGATTTATTGGGAGAATTTCAAAAAATGTCCAAAGAACTTCATACATTATGATTAAAAAAAAATCACGCAAAAGCGCGGTTAAAAAAAGAATTAAGTCAAAAAAAGCCGCCAAAAAAACTCCGGCGAAAAAACCTGCCTTGCCGGCAGGCAGGATTTCCAAAGCTGAACTTAAAAAAGAATTTAGCGAGGAACGTGTTGAAGTTTTAATTAAAAAAGGGAAAGAGCGCGGGTTTTTAACTTACCCGGAAATTTTATCTGCTTTTCCGCACGTTGAATATAATATTATTTTTTTGGAGGAGCTGTATAGTCGTTTGGAATCCGCCGGGATTGACGTTTTGGAAGGGCGAGAGCTTTTGGAGCTGCCGTCTAACGCCCAAGGCAAGAAAGAAGAAAAGCCTGCCAAGAAAAAACCCGGTCGCCGCGCTTTGGCTTTAGACCAAGACCTCACGGCCACGGATTCGGTGCAGATGTATTTAAAAGAAATCGGCCGAATTCCATTAATTTCCGCGGATGAAGAAAAAGAACTGGCCCGCCGCATTGAAGCCGGCGATGAAGACGCTAAAAACCGCCTAGCGCAGGCCAATTTGCGCTTGGTTGTTTCCATTGCCAAAAGATACGTGGGCAGAACTCCGCATCTCACCATGCTAGATTTGATTCAGGAGGGGAACCTCGGCCTTTTCCGGGCGGTGGAAAAATTTGATTGGCGAAAAGGCTATAAATTTTCAACTTACGCCACCTGGTGGATTCGCCAGGCCGTGACGCGCGCCATTGCCGACCAGGGGAAAACTATCCGTATCCCCGTGCATATGGTGGAAACCATTTCAAAATTTCAGCAAGTCAGGCGCCGCCTTACCCAGGATTTGGGGCGAGAGCCTTTGGCCGAAGAGCTGGCGGCAGAGATGAATATAGAGGTGGACAAAATCCACCACATTCAGAAAATTTCGCAGGACACCGTTTCTCTGGAGGCGCCGGTGGGCGAGGATGACGAAGATTCAACGCTGGGAGATTTCATTGAAGACAAGCAAATGCTTACTCCTGCGCAGGAAGCAGCCAGAAAACTTTTAAAGGACCATATCAAAGAAATTTTGGTGGATCTTATGCCAAGAGAACAGAAAATTTTGCGGATGCGCTTTGGCTTGGACGACGGGATTTCCCATACTTTAGAGGAGGTGGGGAAGGAATTTGGAGTAACCCGTGAAAGAATTCGCCAGATTGAAGCCAAGGCCATAGAAAGAATCCGTCAACATCACAAAGTGATAAAATTGCACGAATACTGATTAGTTTCCGCCCTCAACCGTCACTTTTTTCATTACGATGGGTTCCAATGGCCGGTCTTGCGGGCCGACGGGGACTTGGCCGATTCTATCCACAACGTCCTGACCGGAAATTACTTTTCCGAAAATCGTGTAATTGTGGGGTAAAGAATTATCCGCCAGCATTATGAAAAACTGACTGCCGTTGGTATTCGGCCCGGCGTTGGCCATGGCGACAACGCCTTTTTGGTAGCCGTTTTTATAAGATTCAGCAGCCGGATTTAATTCGTCTTCAAATTGATATCCTGGGCCTCCGGCGCCGCAAGGTCCCGAGCTTGTAGAGGGATTACAATTCGGGTCGCCTCCCTGTATCACAAACTCTTTCACAATTCTGTGAAAAGTCAGATTATTGTAAAAACCTTTTTGGGCTAGCGTGATAAAATTCTGTACAGTTTTCGGCGCGTCGGCGTCGTAGGTTTCAAATTTTATCGTTCCCATACTTGTCTCAATTGTGACTATACGCTTCTGGATTTTAGGTATTTCCATAAAAATAAAATATCCTCCAACTATCAGGATTATCAAAACTACAATTGCTAATACATAATTCTTTTTCATTGGCTTAGGTTCTACCCGCCTCGCGTCGGCTCGCGCCCCGAGGCGGGCCGCTGAGCTGCTAAAATCCCACAAAGCTCCGGCGGCAGGATTCGAACCTGCGACCTTGTCCTTAACAGGGACCCGCTCTACCGCTGAGCTACGCCGGAGCTTTGATGGATTAATTTACCTGAAATAATTTTTTAATAAACCTTCTTCCCGTAGCGCTTTTGAAGTATCGTTCTCTAATGCGCGCTTCTTTTAGATTACCTAATTTTTCGTGATAAATCAATTTCCACGGATTATATCTGCTAGTAAAATTGGATTGCCCTTGGTTATGTTCTTTAATTCTTTTTTCTAAATCAATAGTACTCCCAACATATGTTTTCGGGAAATTTACGCTTTTCAGGATATAGACAAATGCCATAGCATTAGGTTGCTGAGCTACCCGTCTCGACGAGGCGTCTAGCCGAGGCGGACCGGGGAATAATGTTTTTAAAATAGCAGAACATCAGTTGTTTTCCAAATGATTGAGGATTTTTAAAATCAGCTCATTTTGGCGTTCCAGATGAAGTAGAATGGTTTCAATTTCCCGCTCGGCTTTGGTGTTTACCTCAAAATCGGCTTCCGCCCGGACCTCGGCGTGCCGCCCTTGCAGACTTTGCCCAACCATGATTAATGGCATAAGAAATAGTTGGATCATGTTGGAGATAAAAAGCCATAAAACAAACGCTGGGTAAGGATCAAACCGCGCGGCATCCGGCGCGAAGACATTCCAGCCGAGCCAAAAAACTGTCCACAAAAGTATTATTGAAAAGAAGCCCATAGTGCCAACCCGCTCCGTCACAAAAATCGCGAGCCGATCCATCCGGGAAAGCTTCTCGCGGTGCAGAATATTTATGTTGCGAATCGGCTGACGCAACGCCTTAAGCTCCGCCAAAGTTCTTGGGTTTGATGCCATACAATTATTCTACAACTTAATCTGATGTTTGTCTGCGGTATATCCAGTAGATAATTATCAATAAAATAAGTATCAGTAGCAGCCACCAAGTATTTATATTACCGAGTCCGAATAAAGCCGCCACTAACAGATTGGTGTTAGGGGGCGGCTTCTCCGCGACTGGGTTTGTTGTTCCGTTTTGCGTTTGACCTGTTCCATTGTCGGAGGCGGGCGCCTGGGATAAAAGCGCGTTTTCAGAATGCGCCGAAATATTGGCATTAGAATTAGAAGGTGGCAAACTGGAACCGCCGGGAAGAGGATTTTGCAAAGTTGTGAAGGAAATTTCTTTACTGATTGTGTCCGGAGAGGCATGTGAGATTACTCGGAAATAATAAGGAGTGGAAGGCGTAAGCCCCGTAACAATTACGATGTGAAGCGTAACTCCGTTGGGGTTCGCTGGCGTATCAAATTCCAGGGTGGAAAACGGATAACCGTAATTCGGAGGCAAGCTGAAATCAAAAACTCCGGGCGCGGTGCCGTACACCACTCGGCTTGTTGATTTAAAACTGGTGTTCCATTCAATCGTCGCGGTGGTATCGGTCACACCTACCGACGCTTCATTTTGAATAACCAGCCCTGAAAGAATTCCTCCTCCGCTCGGAGATCCCGGGCCTGGCGAAGGACCGCCTCCGTTGGGAGGAGCGGTGGTGAAAGTGCCCTCATCATCACTGCCGCCACTGCCTTCATCGCCCTTAAACCCGATAAGAATGTCAAACCCGAGCGATTTTTCCTGGTAGGGATTATTAGCGCTTGGGACAAATCGCACTAAAAAATCATATTGTGTCTGGGCGCCACTGCCGGCGAGGTCTGAAAGAAACACTTCCCCTGCGCCAAAAAAATTAGCAAGCGTTGTGGTGCCGTAGAGCTTAATCCCGTTTTTATATATTCCGATTTCAAAAACGCCGGCAAGCCCGTTAGGGTCGCTCTCGTTTATCGTTTCCACTATGATCTGTTGCGTACCAAGCGTATTATTTTTTACTTTCGCCCACCGCATTACCTCCGACTCCGGCAGGAAATTCACCTCGTTAAAAAGCGGCGTGTTTTGAAAATCCACTATCAAATCGGTCGGGGCCGCATAAACTACAGGAGCCCAGAGAAGCGCCGCTATCGCGAAGAATATTAAATTATATTTTTTATATTTCATATGGCTGGTTCTTCTACTGGCTGTTCTATCGGCGCCGTTTCAGGTTCGGGCTCACTCGCCGGTTCTTCCGGCGTCGGCTCCGGTTCCGCGACTGGTTCTTCCGTCAGCAAAGTTTCCGCCGTCTCTTCGTTTTCTATAATCGGCTCTGTTTGATTTTCCGCCGCCTCCGGTTCTGCAACATTTGGAGCATCTGGTGGAACGTCTGGCGATTGCTCTTCAATAATCTTCTCAACAATATCTTGTTCTTCTGGAAGAGGCGCTTCCGTTGTGACCGCGTTCTCAAGATCGTCTTCCGGAAGCTGGCTCAATGGATCAGTACTGGTTCCTGCTTCGGGAACATCGTTTACGCTCTCTTCCTCTGTTGTTGTCGCCATCTCTTGCAAAACGCTTGTCGTTGCGTTGTCATTGGACATTAGCTCCTCCACCGGAGCCGGCGCCTCGTTCTCCACTTGGGTGTCCGACACCCAAGTGGAGGTTTCCGCTGGCGCTTCACTTTTATTCGGTTTAAGCGGCGTTGGAATTGGGTCAACAAAATCACCTGTCCCGTCGGGAATTCTCGCGTAAGATTTGTTTTCCGAAGCAGACCCAGAATATGCGTATGAATCTTTCAAAATGCCGCCGGATCCTATTGTCGCGTTATAAAGCCTAACCGAATCTCCTCCTGCGTTGTTTAACCAGCCGCTGCTGTAGGCGCCGTCCAAATAAACCACCAAAAATCCGCTCGCCGGAATTACGGTTTCTCCAGCGTCAGAGGTATTCCCGTTGTTGTCGGAATTAGATGATGTGATTTGAAGCGGATGGGAATCCAGACTATCGTACAAGTACCATCCGGCGACGTCTTTAGGAGAGCCTGAAAGATTATAAAGCTCAACCCATTCTCCGTCGGGTTTTGCGGCGTCATCCGCGCCAATCGGGTTTGGCAAAAATTCATTAATTACGATATTCCTGTCTGCTTCCGCCGCGAAATTCTGCAATATTTCCGCGGGCGCAAGATCTCTGTTGTAGATTGCCAATAAGTGAAATTCTCCCAGCCAGGTTCTGTTCATTGTAAATTCGTTGGCAAGCCCGAATCTCATCGCGCTGTCCCAATTGGAAAGATTTCCTCCCACGGCAAGAGTTGCCGTCTCAATTCCATTTTTATAAATTTTAGCCGTCCCCGCGGAATCTCTTGTGTAAACGACATGTTCAAGATCCGTTGTGGCTGTTCCCGCGGGAGTGAATATTGAAGGCAAAACTCCATTATTCCCGGCTGTGGTTGTTCTTAATCTTCCCGTGTACTGCGTCGTTTCCTGGCCCAAAGTGAAATTTCTTAGTACCGTGCTTGTGGAAAGCGTTGCGATTCTCGCTGGCCCGCCTTGAGCCGTATTTGCCGGTTTTACCCAGGCCTCAATCGTAATCTCGTTTGTTGATTTAGAGCCGTTTATTAATTTGAGCGCCGGAACAAAAGAGGAAATCAATGTGGAAGAATTTACAGAAATCCCTCCCCAAACCCCGCTGATCTTTGATAGATCCGGCACCCAAAGGTTAAGTGGTGCCCCGACGCCGGAAACATCCCAGACCACCGGCCCCGAGGTTTCTTCAAAATCATACAGCGCCAAAAGGCCGTCCGTCACTCTTCCGGCAGGAGGAGACCCGGGCGCTTGCCCGTTCAAATTTTCTCCCTCAAACATGGCGCAGAGCGCCCGCACGCTGTTCGGGTTTGAATTGGGATATGCGTTATGAAAAGCCGTAAATTGATAAATGTTTTCCGAGACAACAAAATCATCTCCGACTTTTTCCGTAACCTGTTCTATCGGCTCGTTCGGAATATCTATGATAGGAGCTGTTACCGCAACCTGCGAGCCCGCGGCGTTTTTCATTATTAATTTCCATTGCTCGTTGTTCTGGATTTGGCCGGGGTGAGACAAGTGACCGTCAAAGGAAGCGAGAGTGATATCGTATGTTCCCGCCGGCACAAATCCTACTATTGGCCCGTCGGTTGCCGCGGCCTGATTGCCATTTGCAAGCAAGGTCTTATTATTGAAATAAATTATCGTCTTGCCCGCGCCTTCATCAAAAGGACATTGGTCTGGATTTGGCGGCGGCGGCGCTGGGGTTACTCTGTTGCTTACTGACTCAATATCATGGTATCCGTTGGGAAATATCGGAAATTCATTCTGCCATCCCTTGTAAACAAAATCATATTCGCAAAATTCTCCGCTCGTGAAATCCGGCGCGCTGGTAGGTAAGGTAACTTGGTAAGTAAAGTCGTCCGTAGAAGTTGAAAATTGCAAAATCGGAGAAACAAAAGCCAAAAGGCCGCCGGAGTAAACGGGGTTTCCTTCAACAAGAACGTTCAGATTGAGCGCGTTGCAAAAATCGTCAGACCCTCCGGTTTTTTCCGCTTCAGCGGTATATTTAAAATTAATGCTGTTAAGGTCAACCGTTTTTATATTCCGCTCGTAAGTTTCGCCTTCGCCAAGCTCGGCCTCGCCCCAATTGCCGTCGTCGTACTGATTATTTATGGCATCAATGCAGGAATTAATGTCGGATGCCGAAAAAGAGCTGGGAAGCCCCGCAAGAACTTTATTTGCTTCTTCCAGCACCTCGGAAACCGTCATTCCGTCGCACGCTCCGCCCAGAACCGCAACCTCTCCAAGCGGCGCAAGATTTAGTCCAAAGTCGGGATCGTATGCGTCAAAACCGACGGAGAGCGTCAAAGCCAAAGTTTGCCCTGCGAGCACCCCGGCTGAAGTTGAAGCCGGGTCGCTGTAATTTTGGGAAAACGCCGCGGCCGTTCCGCTGGCGGGCAAAAATGTTTCTACCGCGCCGGATGTGCTGAACGTTGCCGTAAATCCTCCGGCGTCTCCGATTGTGGCTCCGGCGGGAAATGCTGCGGCAAAGTTCGCGTCGCGATACGCCCCGGGATTATCACCCGATGCCGAGGACCCCCAGCCGCCTTGCGTTTGTGTTCTCCAGCCATCTTCCGGCTCCAATATAAAATCCAAAAGCGCGGCTCCGAAGAAATTGCCACTGGAGATTTCCGTGTCCCAATAATACGCGACTGTTTCGCCAACTGTCCAAAGGCCGATCCAGTTAAGCGAGAGTATAAGAAAAACCGCCGTCATGTTTAGCGAGGCCCGCCAAATCATTTTGTGGCTCCGCGTTTTGGGAAGCATAGACAAAAGCTGCGACCTCAAAATCATTGCTTTTTTGGCGGGGATTTTTTTGATTTTTATCGCAATCCCGCCGCTCATCATATTTGGGCTCTTTGCTCGTGATTTTATTGCCGCGCCGCGCTTTCTTTTTAGTGCTGGTTTTTTTGTCATGTGTTTTCTTCCACCTTTTTATTTCCCTTCATTTTTTTAATCTCGCCTAAAATTTTCCCGCCTTGGTCCCAGATGATAATCGCCGCCGGTATTATAATCAGCGCCAAAAATCCGTAGGTTGTCCGCGCGGACGCGATCGCATATCCCAAATAGGGGATTGCCAGATATACTTTGCCGATGACCCGGCTTTGCGGGACTTCTTTTGTGTCCGCTTCTTCGTTGGCGTCTCCTTTGGTGATATATATCGGGTTGCCCCGCTCCACTTTCATCTCAACAATTCGGTGGGAAACAGGCACTCGTTGGCCCTTGGCGTCCTTGAAATTGCCATCAAATGTAATGACATCGCCGATTGCGTAATTCGCGGACGGTTTTACGATGACCACGCTTCCGGTTTTTATGGTCGGCTCCATGGAACCGGACTCAACGACTTTGATTTGGATATTTCCCTGAATTGGAAACGCCGAGGCAACCACAACAAGCGCGACAAAAATCAGCGCTCCAAAAAATACATACGACCCAAATCTGATTATTTTATTGATCATACGAGAGACTTCAAAGTCTCTATTACCCCTCCTTCTTTCACAAGAAGAAGGAGTGGGCAAAGAGATTTCGAACGTTAGCTATTGCGATCCTCCGTCGTCGCTGTTGGTGATTGTACAGCTAATTGATTGGCCTTCGCTAAGTGTCGCGGTGCCGCCCAATACCGCCGGACATTCCGGAGCTCCTGTAAGAGAGACAAAGTGGTATCCCGCTTTTGCGTCCTCGGTAATAGCGTGAGTCGCATTAGAGGTTACTGATTTAGACCCTCCGTTTGGAACAACCACACCATCAACCCGCATTGTGAAGCTTTCTGGCGCCGCAGACCCGCCGTTATCGTTTATGACAACTTTATGGAGTGTAATAATCGGTTTTACGTCGTTATTTGTAACTGTGCAGGTTTTGTTGTCCCCATCGTTCAAAACGATATCGCCGTCAGAATCACAATCGCCGCTGTATGTCGCTTCGTATCCGAAAGAGCCGGTCTCGCTTACGGTGTAAGCTCCCGCGGCAACAACAGTCGGAACTTCAGAAGTTACAGAAGTTTGAGTGACGCCGTTGTCAATAAACAACTGAAAACTAGATGTTGCGTTGTTCCCGCCGTCATTGTTGGTAACAACTTTGATAACCGTAATTGTCGCTAGGCTCGGCTCTTCTCCGCTGCAGAGAAATACCGGAACGTGTCTTGCTTGAAAAGCGCGGAAAGAAACATCAACCGTAGTGCCGTCTGTCTGATAGATATTTCCAAGCGATTTTCCGTCGCAAGTCACACCGGGGTTAACGGTTGGACTGACGCCCTGCCCCGCAGGCACCGGATCGAGGGTCAAATCCCCGAAGCACCATGCCTTGCCGATATATTTCGTCTCGCCGCCCGGAATCGGTCCTGGCGCGGTTGGAGTCCAGACATTATTCGCGGAATCAGCAAGAGCAACGGAGAATGGGGAGGTGGTCGCTAAATCGGTCAGCGTTTGTATGCCTTCCGAGAGTGCGTTTTCTCCTACCTCATACACATTGTCTCCGTCGTCCGCCCACCAGAAAAAGTCAAGGCGGTCTGCAAGCTCTCCGTCCCAAGTGTTGTTGATGTCTTCCAAGACATCGCCAGCACCCAGCTCTGGCTCATTTGACGACCTGTCGTCATCCGAAGTCAGAGCAACGTCCATACATACGTATGCATCGTTTTCCGCGCGAAGCGAAATAGTGTCCTCTCCTTCGTCATCAGGTTTTAGGTCCCTGAAGTTGAAAAAGAGACGGCCGTTATCGAGATCATCCAGAAGCCAAGAAGTTGTGCAGGGCGTTCCCGGAACAGGAAATGACGCGCTGCCTTGCCACTGCCATACGCCTTCGGATACTTGCGCGCATTTGTTGCGATTGTAGTAGCTTTCGTTATCTACTTTGAGATCAATGGCACCAGCAGTGAAAGTGTTTCCAACTGACGCTTCTGTGTCAGAGAGAAAAGCGCTTGTCGCCCCAACAGCCAACGCGACTACCGTGACCAAGATGCTAGAACTAGTAATAATTTTTTTCATGGTTTTTTAATTAACCAAGAAAAGATTAGAGCGAGTCACAAGTAAAGGTCGGGTTGTTTCTGGCTTGTTCAGCGTAGAAAGTAATGTCGCCAACCACGCTGTCAGTTTGCCCAATGTTTCCAACGTTTTCGCCATCGCAGCTAATTCCAGTGCCGCGAGGAGAAGGAGTGCCATCGAGCGGTCCTTCTGTGCTTAAACCATCTTGCTCGACTGGATCCTGACTCAGAACACCATAGCACCATGCTTTGCCGATGTGGAATGTATCACTGGCAGGGATTGGATTGCCTGCGCCGAGGATTCCTCCTTGAGAATCTGCTAATGCGATTCCACCTTGCTGACCCATATCACTCAACGTGCCGTTAATGAAGATATTTTCAGTTTCGTCTTCACACCCTAATGTTTGTTCAGAACAATTTTCAAGAACATTGTCGCCATCATCTTTCCAGAATAAAAACTTAAGTTCGCTATCGAGTTCACCAAATCCATTAGCAACACCTTCTGGTATCGCCACCGTGCATAATTCACCCAAGGTCTCATCTTCAGGGTCGGTACAGGTATTGTCCAAATCTGAAGTAATTTGTGCAGAAGCACAGAGCCATGCGTCGTTGCTGCCAACGCGAATGGAAATCGTGTCTTCGCCAAAGTCACCCGGCTTCAAGTCAATGAAGTTGAAGAACCTCTCAATGGTTAAGTCTGTCAAACTCCATGAAGTGTTAACGCTTGCGACAAGCGCGCCTACCGGTTCGTCATAACCCGGAATGTTGTAATCGATTGCATAACTTTCGTTATCAATCTTCAAATCAATCGCGCCGGCGGTGAAAGTGTTGCCGGTGGATGTTTCTGTGTCGCTGAAGAAAGCCGTGGTGGCTCCCACAGTGATCGCGGCCACCGCCGCTACTACGCTCAAACTAACAATTATTTTTTTGTTCATTGTTTTAATTAATTTTTTAATAATGCTTATAAACTATTTTTGTTCGACCTTTATTTCTAAAAAACAAAGCAAAAAACCCCACTCTTAAAAAGGAGGTTTGCTTGCCCTACTATATAAATATGCTGGGCTTTATATAGCATAGTTACTCTTCAACTACCCAGGTTCCCCCAGCTAGATAGAATAAGAATGTAATAATTAAAGCACGGAGGGTTTTTAGATATAAATAGCAAGTTGTCCACAGGGTGTGGACAACAAGTTTGAAGCCCATAAGGGGACGCCCAAACCAAGGGGAAACACCCCACTTGGGTGTCGGACACCCAAGTGGACTGCTTTTGGCCTATGGCGTCCCCTTATGGACTTCAAGCCGCTTGATTCTTTAAAAAACGTAGCGCCCCTACTCAATATTTGTCAACCACTTGGGTGTCGGACACCCAAGTGGTAAGATACAGGGTGTATGAGAAAAGTGAGATTTGCTGATGGCGAATTTTATCACATTTATAATCGCGGCGTAGATAAACGTGTAGTTTTTTCTGAAATTCAAGATTTTGAACGATTCTTGGAAAGTATGGTGGAGTTTAATGCAGTGGAACCGATTGGAAGTTTGTTTGAGCATGCATTTGCGGACAAAAATAAAAAACATTCACCGAAGTTGGTGAATGTAATTTGTTATTGTTTAAACCCGAATCACTATCATTTAATTTTAGAACAGCTTAAGGAAAATGGTATAAGCGAATTTATGAAACGGTTAGGCGGCGGATTTACAAATTATTTTAATTTAAAAAATCACCGCAATGGCGCTTTATTTCAAGGCAAATTTAAGGCGGCGCATATAGATTCAAATGAATATTTATTGCACGTTAGTGCGTATGTAAATTTAAATAATTTAGTTCATAAAATAAAAGGGGAGAGATTTAGATCTAGCTGGCGGGAATATTTAGACACATCAGATAAAGTTTTATGCGCTAAAGATATTATTTTCAAGCAGTTCAAAAACAAAGATGAGTATCGGGATTTTGCAGAAAACTCCCTAAGTTCTATTTTAAAGCGAAAAGATTTGTTAAAGGAGCTTGAAACCATGCTAATAGACTGACTTGGGTGTCCGACACCCAAGTGATTAATAGCACCAGCTGTTTTTTTATGTTTTGCTCAAAAGGCCGCCGGAAAATAGCGCCAAGAGGATTAAGGCGGTAATTACTCCAAAAATGGCTAATGTCCGGATAAAAAGGTCAGCGGCGATTTTCTTTTCTCCGTCAAGATAGAGCTGGGCTGGCTGGAAGAGAAAAACAAACCCCATTACGGCTGCCGAGAGCGTAAAAAGAGAAATTATGGCAATGGGGACGGCAACGGTGTTCTGCGGCCCCGCCAGTTTGAGCCCGTAATACATTACCGACGCGACGATGATGATATATACTATTGCCGCTAAGGCGTTGATCGCCGGATTTTTAGTCATATTTAAAATATAACGCTGCCATCGTCGCACAGGCAACACAACATCCTTATAAACTTAAGAATGTAAGGATGTTATTATGCGCGTTGAAATGATTTGATAAAACCAACAAATGTTTTTCCGTAGGGCGAGAGCCTGTGCTCCACGAAAAATTCGCTTTCCGGTAATTTGATAAATTGTTTACTCCACTCTTGCCTGTGGAAACGCTTTTTTTATGATTTGGTATAATTAAAGCGTGTATAATTTCGCGTTTAAAAGGTCGAATTTAAGCTTATTTTAAGAGAAAATTATTATGAAAGCACTTCACAGAATAGCATTTATTTTGTTGGTGGTAGGCGGCCTCAATTGGGGCGTTTGGGCGCTTTTCGGATGGGACATCAGTGCGCTTTTAGGCGGAATGGATTCCGCGCTAGCGAAATTGGTTTATATTCTCGTTGGTCTTTCCGCGATTTCTGAAATCGCGACTCACAGCAAGTCTTGCAGATATTGCAAACCGGAAGGCGGAATGTAATTATTGCCGACTTGTATTTACAAAAACCCCCGCGCTACGGGGGTTTTTGGGCGCCGCGGGGCTTTTTTATTTACTTGACTTTTAAATAGTTCGGGTGTATACTCGATTTATTGTCTTTAGTAGGTTGGTCTTCCTACAAAAGCAGTAGTTTATCAGGTTAGCTAAACAGTTAAATGGCTAAAAAGTTATATGTAGGGAGTCTTTCCTACGACACTAACGACGAAAGCTTGAAAAACGCTTTCTCGCAAGCCGGTTCGGTTGATTCTGCCACGGTGGTAATCGACCGCATGAGCGGCCGATCACGCGGTTTTGGCTTTGTGGAAATGTCTTCGGACGACGAAGCCCAAAAAGCGATTGATATGTGGAATGGCAAGGAGTTGGACGGACGAAAAATCACCGTCAACGAAGCCAGGCCCATGACCGAACGCCCTCCCCGAGGAGGTGGAGGCGGAGGCGGAGGCGGTTTCAGAAATCGGTATTAATCCCGGCTGTAAGTCGCGGATATTCACCCAGCACCACTTTTCCAAAAGTGGTGCTGGGTTTATAATAGAAGCATGTGGAAACACTGGGTAAACGGCGTTTTGGGTCTTTGGGTAATCCTTATATCTTACGCTGGGTTGTCTGAAAACTTGCATACTTTTCTCATGGTAGTCACGGGCATCGTGATAGCCGTGCTGGCTTTCTGGTCAGCCTCCGAAAGCCAAAAAATGTTATAATCTGGCGAATGGTATCAGTGGATTATTTGATTATCGGCGGGGGCATTGCGGGTACATCAGCCGCGGAAGTTTTGCGCGAAAAAGACGCGCACGTCAAGATCGCTATTTTGGAAGCGGGGCCCCATGTTTTATATTCGCGCGTTCTTATCCCTAAATATATCAAGGGACAAATCCAAAGGGAGGCGCTTTTTTTGCGTAAAGTTTCCGACTACGCTGAAAAAAATATTGATTTTTATCCTTCGGCCAAAGTTTCAAAAATAAATTCTGAAAAGCGCGAAGCGATTTTGGAAAATGGCCTAATTTTTTCATATAAAACATTACTTATTGCTTCAGGCGGGAAGCCGCGGGATGTTTTGCCGGGCGTATTAAGAATGCACACATTGGAAGATGCGGAAAAAATCAAAAAAGTCGTACGTGATACCAAAGAAAAAACGGCGCTTATTTTGGGCGAGGGCTTGATCGCGCTGGAATTTCTAAGCATTTTTATTCTAAATGGATTTAAAACGCATTTGGCGACTAAAGACGACGCTTGGGGCGAAGCTCGTTTGGGGCAGGCTGGCGCCGAAATGCTTGAGGAAGTTTTCAAAAAGCATGGAGTCATAATACATAACAAAATCGCGAATGGAGAAAAAATAAAATCGGCTCTGACGGCGGCTGGCATAGGACTTTCGCGAAATCTGGAAGCTTTCGCTGGCTTGGAGGTCGGGCAGGGAATTTTAACGAACGAATTTCTGGAAACGTCGCGGCCCGGAATTTTCGCGGCCGGCGACATCGCGGAATTTTTTGATGTGGTCGCTGGCCGCAGGAGAATCGTCGGTAACTGGACCAATTCTTTTTTGCAGGGGCGCGCCGCGGCTTTGAATATGCTTGCACCGCCATCGGCTGGGTTGACTCCTTTTAGAAATGTTTCTGCCTACAATATATCTTGCTTGGATGAGAGGCTTACTTTCGCTGGCGACACCGAAGATTTCGACGACACTTTGGAAATAACAAAAGACGGAACGTTGCTTCGCGCGCTTTTTAAAACAGATAAATTAAAAGGCGCCGTGCTTATAAACCGATTTAACGATAAAATGGAGACGGTGAGATTAATTGAACAAAGAGCCGCGAAAGATGAAGTTGCTAAAATATTTTCATAAGTTTAACAGGCACGCCAAAATAAGTTTTTTAGCCGCCGGCGTTTTGACGCTCGGGGCAGTTTCCTGGTCTTTGGTAAAAACTTACGGGGCAGTGGATGGGAGCGCGTTTCGAGCAACTCCGGCCGTCATTTCCGAGCCTGCGAAACCAAAACATATCGCGACCCCCGATCCGGTTAAGGCGATCTATATGACTAGTTGGGTGGCTGGCACGAAAGAGTGGCGAACCGACTTGGTAAATTTTATTAAAAAATCTGAACTTAACAGCGTTGTTATTGACGTTAAAGATTATACTGGGCGAATTTCGTTTGACACCGGAGACGCTTCTATTAAAGAAATGGGCTCCGAAGAGATTCGCGTGAAAGATATGAAAGATTTTATGGAAACTTTGCATGATGCCGGAATTTATACTATTGCCCGTATCACTGTTTTTCAAGATCCTTATTACTCCAAGAAATATCCGGAGCAAGCTGTGCAGAAAAAAAGCGGAACGCTCTGGAAAGATAAAAAAGGATTGTCTTACATTGATCCTGCCGCGCTGGAATTTTGGGACTACACGGTAAGAGTTGCCAAAGCCTCGGAGAAAATTGGTTTTGACGAGCTGAATTTTGATTACATTAGATTTCCATCGGACGGCAATATGTCCGATATAATATTTCCTGTGTCCATTAAAAGAAACAAAGTTGAGGTGCTGTCGGAATTCTTTGCTTATCTTGATTCCCAGCTTAATAATCTTCCTGTTCCTATCTCCGCCGACGTTTTTGGGATGGTTACCACAAATACCGACGATTTGAATATCGGACAGGTTTTGGAGCAAATCGCGCCGCATTTTGACTACATTGCTCCGATGGTTTATCCGTCGCACTACCCGCCAACCTTTCAGGGTTTCAAAAATCCTGCCACGCATCCTTACGAGATCGTGAAGTTTTCAATGACTCGAGCTGTGGAGCGTTTGATACTTGCCAGTTCTACGCCTGCCTCGCCTACGACGAGTCAAGGCGGGCCCTCAAAATTACGCCCATGGATTCAGGATTTTGATTTGGGGGCGACTTATGACGCTGAAAAAGTCCGGGCGCAAATTCAGGCAATCTACGACTCCGGGCTTACCAGCTGGATGGCTTGGGATGCCGGGAACAAATATACACGCGGCGCATATGAGGTTGTGGATAACGAGGCTAGATAGTCGCCGGAACTTTTGTATACTTAAAGTATGGAGCCAACTCAAACCACTACAAATTTAGTTTTATATGTCATCATAGCCATTGTTATCGGTTTTACGGCTGGGTTTTACATAAACAGCGCCCGCGTATCCAAGCTGGAGCGCCAACTGGACCCTTATTTGCGAAGAGAAGCGGAGGTTAAACAAGCAGAAGAAGGGGTTGTAAAAAGTATAGAACAAAACAAGCTCACTTCCTCTCAAATCAAAAAAGCCGAACAAGATGTTATTAAAAGTTTAACGCCTCGATAAATTATGAAAAATATTTTTAAAGAAATCTCAAAAGTGGCAATTCTAGGCGGGGCGCTTGTCGCTTTGCAAGCCATTGCTTTTACCGAACCAACCGAGGCTCCTCCCGGAGGGAATGTCCCCGCGCCTGTTAACGTTGGATCTGTTTCGCAAACCAAAACAGGCGGCCTTACGGTAGGCAGTTTGGGCTCCTTAGGCAGCGCGTTTTTGGCAACCGATTCCGGCAATGTCGGCATCGGTACGGTAAGTCCGGCGCAAAAACTTGATGTTGCCGGAACTGTTAGAGCTTTAGGATTTTTGTTGCCTAATGGCGCGGGTACAGGCAAGGTGTTGACATCTGATTCCGGCGGCAATGCAAGCTGGCAGGCTCAAAGCGGCTTTTCCCAAGTTGAGTATAAAACGTGCGGACCCGTCGAGGGAGCTTTTTCTGCTGAATGCACTGCATTTTGTTCTGCTGGCTGGACTTTGGTAGGTGGAGGTTGTGAGACAGGCCAAAGTTGCACTTCAGGCGGGGATTGTCATGATACTTACTTGGCGCGAAGCATTCCGAATTCCGCAAGAACAGGATGGACTTGTACTGTCGATGCTGTAGACTTTGACATGTCTGTTAAAGGCACCGCAATTTGCGTGAAATAAAAAATGAAGAAGTTTTTAATATTTATATTGCTTGCGGCGTCGTTCGCTCTTTTTGCGCCGCTGGCGCTGGCCGGCTCCGGGGATAATCTCTCCGGCTACGCGTGGTCGGAGACGATCGGGTGGATACATTTTAACGGCGCCAATTACGGCGTCAATGTTGATAACGCCGGAAATATCTCCGGCTATGCTTGGGCTGAAACTATCGGCTGGATTAGTTTTAATGAAAATAGCGGGTGCCCCGATGTTCCATGCAAGCCCAAGCCCAAATTGAATAAAAGCAATGGCGAAGTTTCCGGCTGGGCGCGGGCTTATCGCGCTGTTGCTACCGAAGGCCAGACTCTTGGCGGCTGGGACGGATGGATCAGCCTCCGCGGGACAAATTACGGCGTTTCCGTCTCCGGTTGCGGCTGGTCCGGCTGGGCTTGGGGGTCTGATGTTATCGGTTGGATTCATTTTGGCGGTTCTGGCTACGGCGTAACAGGAAGCGGCGACGCTTGCATGGGAGGCGCCAACCAACCACCGGTGGCTGATGCCAAAATCAGTGTTTGCCCTGTCGGAACAGGTATTTGTGTGGGTGGGCCTAGTGATTCTGTGACAGTGCGGCGTGGTGAGGCGACAAAAGTTAAGCTTTATGCTGATGAGAGTTCTGATCCGGATAAGTGGACTTTAGCGAACGGAGTTTCTAATGGAGGCAAGTGCGAGTGGAATGCCGATCTTGAGCAAACATCGCCGACTTTTGAGCAAACAATAGAGAGTCCATCTTCATCGGGCTCTTGCAATATTGATCTGGGTATACGGACTTTCAATGACCTACCCGGCACCTACACTTATCAAGTGCTTAAAATTACGGATAACAAAGGCGCTGTTTCAAATATTGATACGGTAACGGTCAATGTTGTTGTTGGTGATGGCTTTTCATGCAACTCGTCAAATCAGTGCGTTTTTGGAGGCGGAGGGGCAAGCTGTAATATTACTAATAATTGTGTGGGTACACCTGGCGACACTTGTACTAGCAACTGCGGAGGCGGAGGAGACGGCGGCGGCGGCGGCGGCGGCGGTGGTGGTGGCGGTGGCGGCGGTGGCGGTTGCGAGAGCCCATCAATTTGCCCTTCAACAACTTCTCCTACAGCCGATCAGATTTCATCTGATACTGGTTTTTTCTGCCCATCGCATCAAGTCCAGCTTACCTGGCAATACTCCGATCCGAACGACAATCCGCAGGCTTCTTTTAGGCTTCAATTGGATGACAATCCAAGTTTTAATTCAATGCTGATTGATGTCTATAAAGACACCGCTGACCATCTTTATATTACCCCAGCCGATGTTTTATCTTTAGGCACAAAATATTAT
>Ga0209210_1000852_pt1 | contig 28681 bp, 32 predicted proteins | sample RifGroA1_FD_183991 | JGI IMG/M metagenome (GOLD analysis project Ga0209210, IMG submission 183991) | Contaminated groundwater microbial communities from Rifle, Colorado, USA - Rifle Groundwater A1 (SPAdes) (version 2) | ecosystem: Environmental > Aquatic > Deep subsurface > Groundwater >...
CCGCCGGTTCGCCCCTGTGAACCGCCGAAGAAATCCCAGAAGTTTCCTCCCTGTCCGCCAAAATCATATCCCCCCTGCTGGAATCCCCCATCACTGTAACCAAAACCGAAGTTGTCATAATTAGACCTCTTCTTGGGATCAGAAAGAATTTGGTAGGCTTCGTTTATTTCTTTAAATTTTGCCTCGTTACCAGTCTTCTTGTCAGGATGATGTTCATGAGCCAGCTTACGAAATGCTTTTTTTATTTCATCTTCGCTTGCCGTCCGAGGAACTCCTAAAGTTGTATAGTAATCTTTATTCTGCATAAATCTATATGATTAAATCACCAATACTTCCGCCTTTACGTCTCGCTCTTCAATTTTGACCACCCTGGTCTTTTTTAATATCCAAAACAATATCATACCCACTACCACACCTAGCCATATGAAAATAAATGACAATCCCGACAAAATAACAAATAGTCCGAATGCAAGCAATGGTGGGGTAAACTGAAAATATGGTTTTAATGCTTTGTTTAACTCCTGGAAAGCTTGAGAAGCAAATTGATTAACAACTTGATTGCGTTGAACGGAAGTCTCCGCAGGAATTTTGTTGCCCACCGCCTTATCAATTATTTGCTGAAAAAAGACCTGTGTTTGACCAGGTAGCTGATTTGCATCTGCAATCTGAGACAATAATGGGCTCTGATATGCAGCGAATGATGTCATCACAAACAAACCCAACACTACTGCCGTAAGGCCATGATAAAACGTATCGGGAATATTCATTATCTTTCTTTCAACCACCTCGCGCCTGACACGATTTGCCGACCACAGATTAAACAAAGTAAAAATTCCAATTGCCACAAAATTAAGCCAATGAAAACCAAAAACGACTAAAAAAGTGAGCCCTATAACTCCGGCTGTGGTCAGTGCCCATCTTCTCTGTTGAAACAAAACATACCCCAGAACAAGAACTGCTATTAACAAGACGAAAGCACCCAAAGATGGCAATCTAAAATCGATTCCTGTCACTTGATTAAATTGCGCCTTTTGTCCCGAAACCCACATCCACCACGCCAAAACCATCACTATCGCATGCCATACAACTAATTTTATGGTTAACTTGTTCATTGTTTATGTGTTTTAGAAATATTCAGGAAATTCTTTTTTATCCCAAGGGAAAACAACCCAGTCACCTTTCTCTTCTAAAACATAAAAATCCGGATAAAACTTACTGTCTTTAGATACGACAAGGGTGGTTGTTTTTAGTTCTCCAACCTTATATTCATTAAGCAAAATATCCGAAACCTTTATAAGAGAATCTCCGGTTCCAACAATCTCATCAACAAGTAATATTTTTTTATTACTCAAGTCTATTTCCGGTAAATATAATACCTTCATATCACCTTTTTTGTTTTTGTCATAAGAATTTACTGCTATTGTCAAAAAATTTCGATTATTTTCCAGCTTTCTTACCATAAAATAAAGCGGGATTAATCCCCCAGTCGTTAATCCAATAATATAATCTGGCTTAAAACCACTAGCTTTTATTTTTTCAGCTAGTTCGTCCGTCATTTTTTCTATGTCTTCCCAAGTAAGTTTAGTCATGTATCAGTTTGAATCTAACCACCTTAACCATTGTATCCCAATTTACCTTATCTCCATAATACTTCTTCAATGACAATAACATCTCATCCTTACTGTCCCACTTCTCATGACCCTCCAGATCAACATCACTTACATCATCAAGTTTTTTAGATATTACTTCCGTAATTATTGCCTTAGAAAAAGTTTCACCAGAATCACTATCCTTCAATTCCAACTCATCCCCCTCTTTCAAATCCTTATCATCAAAAATCCTCATAGTAGAAGTTTTAATTCCTTCTAAGATCCATCTGGCCTTAAAATCTTTGAATTTAAGTGTTTTCATAATAATCATTCTCGCCTCATCATTTTTCTGCTCATAATCCTCATCTCGTCATTCGCTTCAAGATAGCAAGTATAGATTAGGCCAAAATAACAGGTAACCCACGCTTGCCTCCTCGCTACGCAAGCTTGCGGCTCGGCGCTCGACCTTTTATTTTGGAATCTATGTCTTGCCACTTTCAGCTCCTGACTCGATTCGTCAAATGACATAAAAACAATGAGGCTCGAGCTTTTGATTTACCAAGCATTTTTCGTATCATTTTCTAAGCCATTGTGGAGGGATAGGTAACAAACAAAGCTTTATAAACTCATCGGGGAAAGCCGGAATGGCCATACAGGCCACTGCTCGGCTTCGCTCGGTTGCTGACTGGTAGAGAATTCCGGAAGGCTTCTAGCTGGTTTTAAGGATTGTTTGTCTAGCCCGAAGCACAGGTTTAAAAATGATAGGGAAAATGCGATGGGGCGGAAGCGTTAGTTTTTAGGTTCCTCAGCTTTTGGCTCTTCTTTAGCCTCTTCCTGTTTGGGTTGTTCACCTTCACTTGCTGGCGGTGTTTGTTGCTTGTATAATTCTCCACCAACTCTCTGAGCTACTTTAGATAATTCTTCGGTAGCTTTTTTGATTTCTTCTACACTTTCTAATTTAAGTGCATTTTTAAGAGCTTCGGATTTTTCGTTTATTTCTTTCTTATCTTCTTCTTTTATTTTAGCATCATTTTCCTTAACCATCTTCTCTGATGTGTATACAAGTGTCTCGCCAAGATTACGAGCTTCAGCTAATTCCTTCTTTTTTGCATCTTCTGCAGCATGCTTTTCGGCATCGGCCATCATCCTTTTCTTTTCTTCGTCAGTTAAACCTGAAGAACCTTCAATCTTGACTGACTGTTCTTTGCCAGTAGCTTTGTCTTTGGCTTTTACATTTAAGATACCGTTGGCATCAATGTCAAAGCTGACCTCAACCTGAGGAATACCTCTTGGTGCGGGTGGAATGCCATCCAAGATAAATCTTCCAAGTGTTTTATTGTCATGCGCCATTGCTCTCTCTCCTTGTAGTACGTGAATCTCTACTGATGGTTGATTGTCGGCGGCAGTTGAGAATATCTGGGATTTAGAAACAGGGACAGTGGTATTTTTTTCAATCATCTTGGTAAACACTTGTCCGAGAGTTTCAATTCCAAGTGATAATGGTGTTACGTCCAAAAGCAAAACATCTCTTATTTCGCCTTGCATAATTCCTCCCTGAACAGCTGCACCCAAAGCAACAACCTCATCTGGATTGATGTCTTTGTGAGGATCTTTGCCGAACAATTTTTTAACCTCTTCAACAATCAAAGGCATTCTTGTTTGTCCACCAACCATAATAACCTCATTTATGTCGCCAATCTTAAATCCACTTTCATCCAATGTCTTTTTTGTAAGTTGAATTGATTTATCCACCAAGTCCTTAATCAATTCTTCAAGTTTAGCTCTGGTGAAAACAAGAGAGAAATGTTTTGCGCCTGAAGCATCAGCAGAAATGAATGGAATGCTTACTTCTGTCTGTAGCGTGCTAGAAAGTTCATGTTTGGCTTTTTCAGCAGCATCTTTTAATCTTTGGACTGCTAATTGGTCTTTGGAAATATCTACTCCGTGTTCTTTTTTATACTCTTCCAAGAAGTGACCGATAATTTTTTGGTCTATATCATCTCCACCCAAATGAGTATCGCCTCCAGTGGCTCTGACTTCTATTGTATCGTCTCCAATTTCTAAAACAGAAACATCAAAGGTTCCTCCACCAAAATCATAGACCACAATCTTTTCGTCTTTCTTTTTATTTAATCCATAAGCAAGAGCAGCGGCAGTCGGTTCATTTATAACTCTTTTTACATTAAGACCCGCGATTTCTCCAGCATCTTTAGTGGCCTTTCTTTGAGCATCATCAAAATATGCAGGGACGGTAATAATTGCATCCGTTATCTTTTCTCCCAATCTGTCCTCAGCGTCTGCTTTTAATTTCTGCAAAACCATTGCTGAAACTTCAGCTGGCTTTAACCATTTGTCTCCCATTTTAATTTCAACATCGTCATGAGCTCCAGCTCTTAGTTCATAGGGAAGCATTTTTTTATCTCTTTGAACTTCGGCATCCGAAAATCGGCGTCCAATCAAACGCTTCATTGAATAAATAGTATTGGCCGGATTTGTAACTGCTTGTCTTTTTGCGGTTACACCAACATATCTTTCTCCATTTTTTCCAACCGCCACAACTGATGGGGTTGTTCTCATTCCCTCCTTATTTTCCAAAATTCTCGGCTGGCCCACCTCCACTACTGCCATCGCCGAATTAGTTGTTCCTAAGTCTATACCTAAAATTTTACTCATAAAATTTTATAAATTTCTAATTGATCTAATTGACCTAATTTATCTAAAATTGAATTCAGATTTTTTAGGTTAATTAGAAATTAGAGTAATTAGGTTAATTTTTATCTTTATTTAACTATTTTTACTCTTGCTGGACGAATCAATTTGTCCTGCATCATGTATCCTGCCCTGACTTCGACCATCTTTTCTCCACCCTGCTCTGTTTCCACCGCTTCATGTAAGGCGGGATTGAACTGACCCTCTACACTAATCCTTTCTACGCCATATTTTTTGAATAATTCACTAAATCTTTTGACAACATGCTCCAGACCAACACCAGGAACTTCTTTAGCTACTATTTCCAAGTCATCAACCAAATCTACCATTTCCAACACGAGATCCTCGTTGGCATATCTCACAAATTCTTCCATGCGCCGCGATTCGTCTTTTTTATAATTTATAAAGTCCGCTCTTTCTCTTTTCCAATTGTTCAAATATTCCTCTGCTTTATCTGTGGTCTCAATTGGTGTTTCTTTTGTCTCTGTTTCGTTTTTTATTTCATCTTTATCCATATTTTTATTTATTAATTAGTTTATTTAATTCCTCCGTCATAAATTTGATTAATGCAATATTTTTTTCATAATCCATTCTAGTAGGCCCCACAAGTGTCAGCGAGCCAACACAGTTATCGGGGAGTCCATACTTAGCACACATTACCGTTTCGTGCTGAATCTGTCGGAAAGGACTTTCTTTTCCGATCATTATTTGCACTGGAATACCGCGTGGCACCCCCAACGTATTAAAGAACTCTCGTTCAATGAACTGGAACATTCCCTCAAACTCCTCAAAAAACCTAGCCAGCTGAAATGCTTCGCCAAACTCTTTAAACTCTGGATTTTCAAATAAACTGACTAGTCCTTTTTTGAAAAAATCTTCATCTTGCGAAATCCCCGTAATTACCAGATTCTCCGAAAGATTAGACAGTACCCTGGCAACAACTTTATTTATTTCCCTAGGATCCGGAGGCATATCACTAAACGCCCGCTTAATTTTATTTTTATATTCAGATCCAAGTTTTAAACGATTTTCATTTTCTAATAACGAATTCACATAATATCGGTACGCTTTGTCTGTTGGCACCCGTCCACCTGAAGTGTGTAGCTGGGCAAGATAACCAGTCTTTTCAAGTTCTCCCATTTCGTTCCTCAAGGTGGCCGGACTAAGCTTAAAACCCGCTTTTTTGGCTATCAAAGCAGACCCTACTGGTTTTGCGGTTTTAACATGTTCTCTTATTATGAAATCTAATAGTTTTGCTTGCCTGCTAGAGGGCAAGACCTGCTTGTCACTTAACATGTTTACAGAATATCAAAACTGGCAGTCTCATGTCAAGAGTGCTAATTCTGTGGATAACCAAAAACACCATCCAACCGATAATAATTGTCCCATCAAATGATTGTTTATTAATTATTTCGTGATAAAATTAAATATCTAATACCCATGCCAAATAAACTAAAAAAATTCTGGAAGTCCCTCGGGCCTGGTTTAATAACTGGAGCTTCAGACGACGACCCCTCTGGAATAGTCACCTACTCAGTGGCTGGTTCGCGTTTAGGACCAAGCGCGGTGTGGACAATGCTTTATATTCTCCCTTTGATGATATCCGTTCAGAAAATGAGTGCAAAGATTGGCATATCCTCGTCGTGTGGATTAACCGGAAACATCAAGCGTTATTATTCTAAAAGTCTTCTAATCTTCATATCGAGTCTTATTATAATATCCAACACATTCAATATTGGGGCCAATGTTTTCGGAATGGCTTCTGCCATAGAAATGTTCACCTCCCAATCAACAATCCTAATGTCTTGGGCGATAATAGGACTAATACTTGTCCTTATTGTTATCCTGCCATATAGAAAAATAGTCACGATTTTCAAATGGCTCGCGTTCTCTCTTTTTGCCTATGTAATTGCAGGACTATTGGTAATAAACGACTGGCCGAAACTGATGTACCACTTGGTGGTACCGTCTATGTCCTTTGATAAAAATAGTCTTATGATGCTAGTAGCCATTTTCGGAACTACCATTTCACCATATATGGCCTTCTGGCAAGCAAGCGAAGAAGCAGAAGAAAAAAAACTTAAAACAGGCGGCGAAGGCAAGAATTTTGTTTGTGAATATAAAATAGTAACAAAACATGAACTAAGGCGCGTTACCCACGATACCAGTGTGGGAATGTTCTTTTCTAATTTTATCGGATTCTTTATTATAGCCCTGACCGGTACCGTGCTTTTTGGCGCTGGCATAAGAGATATTGAAACCATAAAAGACGCGGCAGAGGCTTTAAGTCCCCTAGCCGGAGATTATGCTTATATCCTATTCGCCTTAGGTGTTATCAGTGCCGGAATTTTGACAATACCCATTCTAGCTGGTTCATCGGCATACGTACTTTCGGAAATATTCAACTGGAAAGGAAGCTTGAACAAGCCCTTTTCAAAAGCCAAAGAATTTTATATGGTCATAATAATTTCTACCCTGATAGGATTAACCATTCCCTACCTTGGAATAGGTCCCATTAAAGCACTCCTTTGGACATCAATAATTCACGGAATTGTGGCTCCGTTCCTGATAGTGACACTGATACACATGGCAAACAATCCCGCGATAGTCGGCCCCAATATTAATAACAAAAAAGAAAACTCCATTGCTTATATTGCCCTATTCCTGATGTCTTTAGCTGTTATAGTGTTTTTATTTATTGAAACACCAATTAAAGACGCGGGGGCGTTTATTCTCAATTTAATTAACTAAACATGGAAATTTATAACACCCTGAAAAATAAAAAAGAGTCGTTTGAACCACGTGAAGACAATAAAGTCCAAATGTTTGTCTGCGGTCCAACAGTCTATGACCACATTCACATCGGCAACGCTAGAACGTTTGTCTTTTTTGATGTTGTGGCAAAATATCTCAAGTACAAATACGGAGATGAGAATGTGACATATATCCAGAACATTACGGATATTGATAATAAAATCATTGAACGAGCAGAAAAAGAAGGTGTTGATTCAATAGAATATGCTCGAAAGTACAGTGAAATTTTCAAACAAGACATGCAGGCCCTTGGCGTAACATCTCCTGAATACAAAAACGCCACCGACCATATTCCAGAGGTGATTAAACAAGTTCAAACCTTATTGGATAAAGGTAATGCTTATTTGATAGAGGGTGATGGTATATATTTTGACCTAGCGACATTTCCTGAATACGGCAAATTATCAGGCAGAACTGCAAGTATGGCCGATGATGCTGTTTCGCGCATAGATGATAGCGACAAAAAGAGAAATAAGGGAGATTTTGCGATTTGGAAATTCAAACAACACAACGACCCTTCATGGCCAGCACCATTCGGCGAAGGACGCCCTGGTTGGCACATTGAAGATACCGCTATCACCGAAAAATATTTCGGCTCACAATATGATATCCATGGCGGAGGACAAGACTTGATATTCCCCCACCACGAAGCCGAGATTGCTCAACAAGAATCGGCTTCGGGGTTAAAACCATTTGTTAAATACTGGATGCACAGCGGATTTTTAGTAAACAAGGAAGCCAAAATGTCCAAATCAGCAGGTAATTTTGAAACCGCTCACGAACTTCTTAAAAAACACCCGAAAGAAGCACTACGATTTTATCTTCTGTCTAATAACTACCGAAGCCCCCTTGATTATTCAGAAGAATCCATAAAAACCGCCGAAGCTGCGGTTTATCGAATAAATGAATTCCGGAATAGACTACTTTGGTTTCATGGCAAAAAAGAAGCCGACGATTCATTGATAAAAATAACCGACGAAGCAATGCAAGAAATAGAATCGGCACTAGACGGCGACTTTGATACACCCAAAGCCTTTGCTGCGTTTTTTGATTTTATAAGAAACATAAATCCATATCTTGAAAACATACCCGCGAACTTAATGGAAAAAATTATTAAAATAATCAACTTATTTGATGTTCAACTAGGAGTGGTTCTGCCACCACAAGAATTACCCAAAGAAGTAGTGGCACTTAAAGAAGAGTACGAAAAGGCCAAAGAAAACAAAGATTTCACCAACTCAGACAAACTACGTGAGGAAATAAAAATCCTCGGCTATAAAGTCGAGGATACTGCCTACGGGCCATTGATTAGTTCTCTTTAAGTTTTTCCCAACACTCAAAGTAAAGTTTCATCACTTGGTGCTTTGCAACAGCGCTAATCAAAATTGGGATTAAGACAAATGGAAGGACCCTGCCCATGGCTTGAAATATGGAGATGTCGGGATTTAACCCCTTCACCGTCATGGACAAAATCACAAAGGCGACACTGAAACAGAAATTGGCTTTGGTTAAGTTGCCAACAATCTTAGTAAAATAGTCACGAAGTTCCTTTCTTGCCTCTCTCTTCCTGTCCATGAAACACGCTTTTCTTAAAATTTGATCAGTTGTCTTTGCCTGACTAAACTTGGTAGGCACACTCAGAAGAGCGATTCCACCAAGCCCCACCAAAACAAAGGCGCAAATAGCCATCACCAAGAGCGATACTCCGGAATCCATGACCTTTTTCCCTCTGTTAACGAGCTTTACCCCATTTATACACCTTTGGCAAGTAATTGCAACCCCAGCCCACTACTCCACAGTTAATACACTGTTATAAACTTGCTTATCTTTTTTCAATCCACGATAATAGTGTCATACAATATTCTTATGAAAAAAATTTCCGCTGACAAATTACCACCGCAAGCACTAGAAGTTGAGAAAACACTGCTCGGTTCGCTTTTGATTGACAAGGAATCCATAAATAAAGTTGTTGATTTTTTAAAGCCTGAGGATTTTTATCAAAGAAGTCATCAGGTTATTTATAACGCAATATTATCTCTTTTTGAAAAACGCGACCCGCTTGATCTTTTGAGTTTGGCCAACAAACTAGAGGAGGTAGGACACCTTGAAGATATTGGTGGCATGGCCTATCTCACCTCTCTTGCCAATTCTGTTGGAACTTCGGCTCATATTCTATCTTACGCCAAAATTGTCCAGCGTAAGAAAATGTTGAGAGATTTAATTGATGCTGCTCATCACATTCTTGGAATAAGTGCTAATGAAGATAAGGACGTCGAGGAACTTTTAGACGAGGCGGAGAAAAAACTATTTTCAGTTTCCCAAAAATCTCTGACTAAAAATTTCCAACAACTTGGAACCACTCTGGATGATGCAATGAATAGGATTCTAAGCCAAGGCGACGGCAACATTAGGGGTCAAAAAACATCTTTCACGGGATTGGATGATAAGCTCGGTGGTCTCCAGAAATCAGACTTAATAATTCTTGCCGCAAGACCTTCTGTTGGTAAAACGGCTTTTGCCATAAATCTCGCTCTGAACATAGCCAAAAACAATGTTCCTGTTGGAATATTCAGTATGGAAATGTCCATTGATCAAATCGTTGATCGTCTTATCGCTGCCCAATCAGGAGTTAGTTTGTGGAAACTTAGAACAGGAAAACTGGGAGATGATTTACAGGAAACAACCCGTGCCTGCGAAGAATTAAAAGGTCTTCCCCTGTTCATAGATGATTCTCCATCACCAAACATCTTACAAATGAGAGCCATGGCAAGAAGATTACAATCTGAACACGGTTTGGGTCTTTTGATCGTTGACTATCTGCAGTTGATGTCCGCCAACAAAAATTACAGCAGTCCCGTCCAGCAGGTCACGGAAATATCCCGCGGACTTAAAGGTTTGGCCAAAGAGTTAAATATCCCCATAATCGCCCTTTCTCAGCTATCTCGTGCCATTGAACAAAGGGACGGCCACAAACCAAAACTATCTGATTTGAGAGATTCTGGTTCTATCGAACAGGATGCCGACTTGGTTATGTTCATTCACAGAGAAGATAAAAACAAAGATAGAGATAAATTAAATAGTGATCAAATAAATACCGCCCAACTTATTATTGCCAAACACAGAAACGGGCCGACAGGAGAGATTGATTTCAAGATTAATCCGGACAGCTTAAGATTCTTGGAGATGGACAAGGTTCATGGAGATTTGGGTGTTGTGGATAGCATGGGTGAAAATTATTTGTAATGAATACTAAATTTAAGGAAATAGTACAATTATTCAGAAAACTTCCTGGTGTTGGTCCAAGACAAGCGGCCAGATTTGTTATTGCTTTAATGGATAAGCCCGAAGAGGAACTTAGAGAACTTGGCACGGCAATAACTAACCTCCGCAAAGACATATCTTTTTGCACTGCCTGTTTTAATATAAGCGATAATGGTCTATGTGCTGTATGCCTTGATAATAAAAGAGATCAAACAAAACTATTAGTAGTGGAAAAGGTTACAGACCTAGATTCTATTGAACGAACAGGTCTCTACAAAGGCCTCTATCATGTCCTTGGTGGTGCGATAAACCCATTAGACGGACTTACTCCCGAAACACTCCGCTTAAGAGAACTGGAAGACCGTATAAACAAACTTGGGGGTGCAAATGTGGAACTCATTATTGCTACAAACCCTAACACTGCTGGTGAAACAACATCTCATTACCTCAAGGAGGTTTTTAGTAATAAAAAAGGGGTCATTTTGACCCGCTTAGCTCGAGGTTTATCGTCTGGCTCCAACCTAGAATATGTTGACGAGATTACTCTCCAAAACGCACTTGAGCAGAGAAGGTAGTCTTCTAAAAACTTATAGGCAAACCCCTTGAGGCTAAATCTCTGCTGGAGTATCCGTTTTCATTTGTCACTTCTCTTCCGAACCAATCGGGTGCAATAAATTTTTTGCCTTCGTCTATACTAGAAAACTCAACTTCAACTGTATAAAAACCGGCATTTTTAAAATCATCATAAACATCCAGTTCGGCCGTCAAACCGCTAACGGGAATCAGGAATCTTGTTTTAGACAATCTTCTGCCTTCTGTTTTCGGCCACAAACTCTCAAACTCCTCTTTTGTTATTTCAATATCACCCTCTCCTATATCTCTAACCATGCCTTCATTGGTTCGTGGACCTTTGGTGACTTTAAAATATTTGTCCCCTTCCTGTCTTAACCTAACCTTCTCATTACCTTCTCCAAGATAATAACCAGCAACAAGTCTCTTGCTCGGATAAGAGTCTAGACTCATTGGCAATTTCGAAAAATCAAGAAGCCACTTCCTCTCTATTTCTAAATGCTTTGGACTTTCCGTCACATCTGAAACCTCAATTTTTTCAAAACTTGTCATGACAAATAATTCTTACACATAGTCACATTAAAGTAAATAAAAAACCACCGCTACTAGGCGGTGATTTTTGTGATTAAATAGCCGAACCAACTTAATGCTTAACTAGGTTAGTCACAAGAGGCTCAATTATTTTTTCTAAAATATCTTTATCAGAAAACTTGTCACCCAATTCATGTAGTGCATGGTCTCTTTCGGTCTCACTTAGCTCTTCCCACGGATTAAATTTCAAATGCTTTTCTAGCTCCATAACACTGTCAATCAATCCATGTTTTAAATCCACCTTTACACATTTAATTTCCAAAGCATTATCCTTACCTACATAAGGCAAGTCGTCCTTATTTATAATAAGTATCAGGTCTCCAAGTTTTGCTATCGGATAAATTTCATTCATAAATTAAAATTCAATTAGTTGAATGGTCGACTCCGGATGTTGTTTTTTGTATTCTTTGAAAATTCTACGGATCTCCCCTAGTTCGTCTGGATGGATACCGTTATGAGTAGAAACATGGACAGATTCTACGTCTTGCATCGTCAGTTGGCCATGATACTGGACCTCTGTATAAGATCCTCCCCAATTTACAATACTTGAATTTTTTAATTTTTCTAAAACCCTACCAGAAGCACCATAGTATCTTTCAACCTTGAAACTCGTAAAATGGGGGGTTGAGGCGGGTGTTGGAGGAAATTCATTCCCAACACCAAGACTGTCATGAAAAGTAATTGTTGCTTTTTTCAGAGCCCTTTCTTTTTTTATTTTAAAATTAACCTTACCGTACCAGTTCACACTGGTAGGAGGAGGAATTTTACCATCAAAGTCGTTAATACCACCATGTTCATTATCTGAGAAATATCCATAAATAGGTCTTTGCGTCCTGTTTTTAGTTTTTACTTCCTCTGGAAGTTCGTCACCGTATGTGCCCACTTCTACCCCTCCGGCATCGGGTTCATTAAAACCAAACATCTTAATTTCTTGTGCGGCCCGATATTCAGGATGAAGGGTCCCGTTGCTAGTAGCTGTTTCAAACTGACTTTTCCAGCGTCCATCAATATTCATCACCCTTTCAAGTACTCCAACTTCGGTTGCTCTGAAAAAGTTTGAAGATCTAACCATCTCCTCTACTTTTGCTTGCAGTCTTGCCTTGAACTCCTCAACGGAAATATCTAATTCTGAAGCAGCTTTTATGTATGCTTCTTCATTATTCTTCTCAGCTTTTTTTATGTTTTCTTTAATCTTTTCTTTAATACCCTCATTACCATCAAGGCCTAACTCATCCCATCCTTCAAAATAATTGTTTGTTACAATGGATTCATAGGGGCCTTTATCCGTTTTCTCTGCTCTTATTTCTTTCTTTTGTGGTTTTATGATATCCTCGGTTTCCGGTTTTATTTCAGATATTTCAGAATTATCAGTTTGTTGTAATTCAGATGGGGCAACCATATCGTTTGGTTCTGGTAACGACATTTCCTCTTCAACATAATCAGTCCCTTCACTTTTCCTGATTCTCGCGCGAAATCTTTCTAGAATTTCTCTGGCCACACGTTTCACCATTACTTCTTTTGATTCAGTTGTTTTTGGTTCAGTAAATCTTTCAAACATATATAAATTTATTTATAGGCCAACCTCCACCCCATGACATATGAGGTGTCTGCGCGAGATTCTAAAATCAACTCGTCACCCAACTCTATTTTTGAATTTTCCAAATGAGGACCACCCGCAATCACACCCTGTGGAGGAATATTCGCGTTTTTTACAAACCACTCTGTTTGACCAGTTTTAGCCCTCCTAATACCCACCCAAAGCTTTGCCCATCCCAACCTCATATTACGACGTGTTTCAGGATTTATGGTTCTTAAGTGCTCAGTGTCACCAATAGCAACTTCCACATTCATTAATTCTTTGCCTGAATCTAATTTTATTATCAATCTTCCATTTTCCACCCTCGCTTCTTCTCCTGGGTCTTTGTTTAGCTCAAACAATACTGATCTGGACGACTGATTTAAGGCAACAGACCCCTCATACCTACCCTCATTAAATTCTCCAGCACCATAGGATGGCAATAAATCCCCTTTGTCTAAATCTACAAACTTAGTATTCAGTGTATAGATTCTCTCTTTAAAATCAAAGGCCTTAAATTCTGGATAAAAAACTACTTCCAATCCATGGACATTGGAAACACTTAAATCAGGACTAGCCCCAACGTTGGTGACCCTCACTGAATCTGCCGAAATTGGACCAACTGTAGCTATCCAGTCATGAAGAACCTCTTCTTCTGGGTTTCCGGCAGACCTAGGTTCTGCGAATTTATCGGTCCTATACCCAGCAGGGTCGCTCCAGCCAGTCCATTGCCCACTATCACTATTATGCAACTCAACTCTACTATACGCACCATTGGGATCATATCCATCAGATCCAATATTGACAGCATACTTCGAATCCTTTCTGTGGCGCAAAATAACATCTCTAACTATCCTGTTTTTAAACTCTTCAGGAATTTTAAACAATAATCTATGTCCAGGCCTTAACTCCCTACCTTCATAATCGGGAATTGAAAAACCTATCCTGGTATAGGAATCAACTTCCGGATTTTCAAAAACAAAATCAATACTTGGATCACTGGATTCTTTTTGTTCTCTTGAAACATCACCAACGTGGACACGAGAGGTGCTTTTTTTATCACTTGGTAAATTTATGCCCAACTCCTCTTTTGGTGGCGCAGGTGGTTGGTCATGTTTTGCTACTGATTTTTCAAAAATAGGCCATCTCATATTATTTCTGTTAATTATATCAACTTTCTTAATAAAAACAAAAAACCACCGCTACTAGGCGGTGATTTTTGTGATTTCTATTTTGGAGTATGGTTGTCGATGACCCTTTTTCTTGTGCTGACGAGTTTTAGATTTATATTTAAAAACAATTTTTTTGTCGCCTTTTCCCTCTTCTACTATCTTGGCAGAAACTTTGGCTCCGGAAACAGTTGGCTGACCAACCTTAACCTCACCATTTACGACAAGCAAGACATCCTCAAAGACAACCTTGCCGTCCTTGGACTCAAGTTTTTCAACCCTTAAAGTATCGCCCTCGACTTCTTTGTATTGTTTTCCTCCTGTTTTGATTACAGCAAACATGCGTTGTATATTTAAGGCACTCGGCTGGACGAATTACTTCTCCAGCCTCGTTATTAACTATTGTATTAAGATATTACACGAAAAATTAGTTCTTGTAAACCCCCTATGCTTTCCCATGGTTTTTGGCTCTATTTTTGAACTAATTTACCCTCTTTTTTCATAATCAAATACCGGCGAATAATGCCAAATCCCGTTACAAAAATGAAGAATGTGGCTACCGTAAAACTAGCAAAAGCGCCCTTTGTGACACTGTCTAATGCTTGGGCTGTCTGACCAACCATAAGACAACCATTAGCAATAATGAAGCTACGATGCGAAACCATGCCACCCTTTCCTTGAAACCACACATAGGCGACACACTGCACCCCTATCATAATAAAAAATATTGTTGTCAGCATGAATTTAATTTAGCATATCAAATTTTTAAAAATAAAGCCCGCTTTTAAGCGGGTATGGATTACTGTTTAATCATCGACCTGAAAAGTCGTGATTAAACCTAATAGCCAGTCTTGGCCTTGGCCGATTTTTACTGTCCGGCGGTTCTATCCAATGATTTGAAACATAGGTAACATATGGCGGATTACTAAAGATGCCTCTCAAGGATCCACAAATTGCTTCAAGAAAATGGATTGGGACCATGCTTGAGGGATAAATAGAAGCGGCTGCTTTTCTAATCTCCTCCTCTTCTTCAACAGAAAGGACAAGCCAATGCTCTGTTTTTAAATCTTCCTTCTGATGTTCTCTTAAAATCGGGAATAATGGCTCTGATGCAGAAAACGACTTGAATGGTTTCTTTATCCAGCCGTTATTTCCTCCTACCCATATTTCCAAACTGCCCTCCTTCTTTTTAGAGCTCAAGGATATTAACACAAATTTTGACTAGGGTCAATTAAAACCCGCCTGAAACCGAAAGTTAAATCCACAAACAACTTGCTGGTTAATTCTGTGGGTGATACCCTTATATCATGCACAAAGAACAACCAGAAAAACGCGTAGATTCACACAACACTCACGAGGAAAATAATTACCAGCACTACTTAGACATGGGTGGCATTATTAATGAGGCTGATTACAAAAATACTCTAGACAGGGCCATGGGGTCAGTCACACCAAATAAGGCTCACATAAAACAAGTTGAGAGTATTACGAGGTTCTTAGAAATTGAGTTACACAACACAGAAAATTCTTTTGATCCAAAAATCATATTGTATGAAATTTTGCGCAGTGACGTTAGGCCTGAGGGTGTCAAAAACCATCATGATCAAATGTGTGACCAGCAAATCTTTGTAGAAGTATTAAGGATGCTTGGGGATCTTGAATCAGTTGAAAAAGCCATTAAAGCTTACCCTAATATTTCATTTAAATATCAAAGAGATAACTAACCCTAGTTCGATTCCTGCGGGCTTCCCGCAATTATAAAATAGGCCACCTCTTGCGAGGTGGCGTCATCAATCCGTATTCAAAAACCTAAATGATGGTCCGACTTGAGCAGTCGGGGCAACGAACCCGAATATTCAAACCATCCACACTCACAACTGTCGTCTTGCTCCCGTTGCAACTAGGGCAAGCATCGGGATTGCCCGTTTCGCCAGTTCCTTGGCATTCGGGACACCCGACCACTACGGCCACTCCGAGGGGCGACTTTTCCCTTGAAAGAATCACGGTCTTCTGACCTTTGCAGGTTGCACACTGCGCCATTGCTTTCCTCCTGAAACGAAAACTACCGTAGCACGATAATACTGTATAAATGGTTTCGTGTCAATTATAGCAGCGCCACGGGCTCGCAAAGTAAACTGCTTTACTTTGCGAACTAATTTTAGTGAGCGTCTATTGCCGTTTCGGCATAGCGAGCGTTAAAAAATTAGGGAGAACTTTAGTTCGATTCCTGCGGGCTTCCCGCAATTATAAAATAAGACCCGCTTAGATTTTAAGTGGGTCTTATTTTATAACCGTGCAGCGCCACGGGGAATCGAACCCCGCTTCCATCCTTGAGAAGGATGTGTCCTAACCGATAGACGATGGCGCCAATTTAAAATAATTTTACCATAACTTTATGGTTTGACAAAATGCTCAAAAACATGTTATAATATAAGCATAGTCAACAAAAGGAGCTGAAAATGAGTTTGAGGTTACAGCAGTTACTCGGCGCCATGCTATTCTTCGCCTTCCTTGTGTGGGCGGGATCTATCTGGGTCGACCAGATGATGGAGAAAACTCAGGACAGATGCACTGCGACCGAACAAGCGCTAGGTGAGTGCGAACCGTAATCGGGCACAAGTTGCCCAAGCCCCAGAACATCGGGGCTTTTTGTTTACCCAAAATTTTATAGAGCAATCCTAATTATTTTCTAAACCATTGTGGAGGGATAGGTACAAACAAAGCTTTATAAACCGACAGGAAAGCCGGAACTGACTCTGCCTCCGCAGTAAGCGAGGCCGTAAGGAATTCCGGAAGGTCTTCCGGAGGTTTTAAAGCTGTTGTTTGTCTGGCCCAGAGCACAGGTTTAAAAATAATTAGGATTGCGAGACCCACTTTTTGCCTTGTCTGACGAGTAATTCTTTTTTATTTTCCGGTTCTGCCATTATTTCTTCCACTACTTTTTCCATTCTTATTCCTTGCGAACCTTTCAGTAAAATAATGTCCCCTTCTTTAATTAATTCTTTGACTTTTAATTTTGCCTCGTCTGATGTATCAAATCTATAAATATTTTCCTTGGGCATTTGATTAAAAGCAGAGTCAGCAATAAACTTGGCCTTTGAACCGACGCAAATCAATAAATCAACAAAGCTTCCTGCAACATTCCCCACATCTTGATGAGCTTGAATTGAATATTTACCCAATTCAAGCATATCTCCCAAAACAGCAACCTTTCGTGTCCCTGTTAGGTCTTTTAGAGTTTCCAGAGCAAGGTGGGTAGACAAAGGAGATGCGTTATATGTGTCATCTATAATCGTAGAATTTTTAATTCCTTTTAATATTTTTAATCTTCCTTTTGGTCCGTGATACTCGGAAAGGGCTTCACTTATATCCACTAAATTCATTCCAAAAATAACCCCAACCGCTGTGGCCGCGGCCGCAGCATAACCCTGAGATTTACCAAGAGAACCGCTTAATCTAAACGGTACAAAACTATCGTCATAATTAATTTTAAAACTCACCCCTTCAGTAATCCCATTGTCTACCCAAGTATCAAAATTGGAAACCCGAATCATTGCTCCCTGATTGACCTGTCCGGCTAGAGGCAAGCCCTCACTCTCAACTTCACCCTCACCAAATCCATAGGTAAATACTTTTGCCTTTGTTCTTTCTTTCATTTCAAGAACAGCCAAATCGTCAAAGTTTAAAACCGCAAAATCCGAAACGGAAAGCGCCTCAACGAGTCGTCCTTTTTCCTTAGCCACACCTTCAGGTCCGGAAAAATATTCTACGTGAACTGGCACCTCCCCAACAGCAGTCACCACTCCGACATGGGGCTTAAATTTATTGGCCAGTCTTTTTATGTCACCCGGCTTATCTGCTCCAAATTCTAACACCAAAACTTCCGGATAATTTCTCTGAAAAAATAATCCGAAAAAAGAAACAAACAGAACACGAATCCAGAAAAATAAAGTATTCCCCGCCTCATAATAATCATCGGCCCAATTTCCCAAAATGGTTAGTGGGACACCAAATTCGTTATTAAGATTTCCCTTACCTGATCTGACCTTTTTGATTCTACTCAATACAACCGCAATAGCTTCTTTTGTTGATGTCTTTCCAACGTTTCCAGTAACGGCAACAATTTGCGGTTTGTAGCGCCTCAAATACATCTTGGCGATTATTCCAAGCTTCCAAGTAATTATCTTTTTGATTAAGTTTTTCATATCAGAAAATTCTATTTTCGTGTGGGTGGAATCTTATAATAATTAATTAAAAACTGCACAACCTCTCTAAATGTGGGAGATAAACTATCGGCAGCAAACTGAATCCCCTTAGGTCTCTCCATTTTTATTAAAATCACAAACTTAGGGTCACTTGCCGGAGCAAATCCAAGAAAATTGTGAATAAACTCCTTTTCATCATAACCACCCCTTCCGTCTGGTATTTGTGCGGTTCCTGTCTTACCGGCTATATCATATCCCTTAATAATGGCTTTATCAAAGCCGTTATCTACTACTCCGACTAGCATAGCCCTTAATCTGTTTGATGTTTTTTCCGAAAAAGGAATACTTACAATTTCTGGCTTAGTAACAACCTCCTCTCCCCCTTCTTTAATTATTTTTTCAACAACATACGGTCTCATCAGTTTCCCACCATTTGCAATCGCAGAATACGCATTAACGAGTTGTACCGGTGTAACAGCAATTCCTTGCCCGAAAGATGCGGTCAAATAATTAATCTTTCTTCCGCTATATAAATTGGTGATATCTCCATTAACCTCGCCTGGCAAATCTATGCCCGTTCTTTGTCCAAATCCGATATTTATAGTGTAATTGAGAAAATTTTCATCACCCACAGCATTTTCCACGAACATGGCCCCTGTATTTATTGATTTCTCCAAAACTTGAGACATTGTCTGAAGACCAAAAACTTTATTGCTAAAATTGCGTATAGTATATTCTGCTGCCTTAATAAATCCCTCATCCGTAAAAGTTGTTTGTGGAGAAACTTTGCCCAAGTCTAATCCCATGGCCATCGTTATTGGTTTATACGAAGAACCGGGCTCAAAAACCTCTTGTACTCCTTTGTTAATATATAAATTGGGCTGATAGTCGCTGTATTTGTTCGGATCAAAAGTTGGACTATCAGCCATAGCCAATATTTTTCCAGTACCAGGGTCTTGAATGATAATCGTTCCCTTCTGAGCATCCCACTTTTTCAATAAACCTTCGAGTTTGTCCTCAGCGTAAGTCTGAATGTTTTTATCAATAGTCAAAACGATATCCGAAGGACGATTGAACGCATTATTCCCATTAGCTGAGGAATCATTCTCTTTTCCCGAAATTAGGTTTTTAACATAGTCTACAAGTCCCGTAGCCCCCACCTCTTTTGAAGTTTTTTTACCAAACAAATCGTTATTATAATAAGACTCAATGCCATATTGGCCCGAACGTCCGTTCAGATCATATCCCAAAAACCCTATGACGTTAGACGCCAATTTCTGTCCTGGGTAAAACCTGTCGGTTTCGTATGAAATACTCAACCCTTTAAGGTTTAGACTTTTAATAGCTTCAACCTGACCCACCTCAAGTCGTCTGACCAAGACCTTTGAAGAATTCTGTTTTGTTTGTATTGTTTTTAAAATTAAGTCTTTTTCTATTTTTAAAATATCGGCAATCTGAGATATTTTTTCACTGTCAGTTGCCCAATCAACCTTAGAGGGAACAACTTGAGCCAATGGGAACTTTTTATTAGCAGCAGCAAGAAACAGGCTGTTTGATGTTGGGTCTTTTAAATAAATACTACCTCTAGCTAAAATATTGAGAATATTTTCTTTTTGAGCCGTAGCAGTTCTAGAATAAACTGAATGACGGACATAAGACAAAACAAAAAGCCTATAAAAAATTAGGCTTGACACAATCAAGACGAGGACAAAAAATAAGTTTATGCGAAAATTATCATGCTTACTCATAAATTCTAAATGCTAATATCTAAATCCTAAACAAATTCCAAATTAAATCAAATTTAAATGTTTAGAATTTAGGATTTTGAATTTAGGATTTACTTTCCAAGAGCCACGTCTCCATTCTCAAAAAGATAGACTACGTTTTTTGCCTCCACCATGTTTTGACTTAAGGCAAAATTGAGCACTTTGGCCGAATCCTCCATTGATGTTTTTTGCACAGCCAAAGAACTACGAGTCTCGTTTAAAGACTCTAGTTTTTGATTCAATGAGCTGGTTTTATAATTACTGGCCGCAATTACATTGGCCTGAACCACATAATAAACCATCAAAAGCCCGGCAATTAACAAAATTACCGTATTAACTATAAAAACTGTGCTGATAGGATTATGTTTTAACTCTTTGACCTGCGCATGTTTTGTTACTGTCACTTTTTTGGGGTTAGGGCATTCCCTCCCATCCCATTTATAACTATTTTTTTTGAATAATCTTCATCTTGGCACTTCTTGATCTTGGATTGGCTTTCTGTTCTTCCCAAGACGGCCTTATTGTTCCTTTCATTACGAATTCAACAATTCCTTCTCTTGTTTTTTCCTTGAAAATCTCCTTTACAATCTTGTCTTCTAATCCTTGAAACGATATCACCACCAATCTTCCCCCGGGTTTTAATACATCTATGGCGGCAAGAACTCCTTTTCTAACATTTCCCAGCTCATCGTTAACCACAACTCTTAACGCCTGAAATGTCTTGGTCGCAAAATGTATCTTCCCATGCTTGTACCATTCTTGTACGGATTGGCTAATAACATTCACCAACTCGTCGGTCATGATAATCGGCTTTTCACGCCTAGCTCGAATGATGTTCTTTGCTATATTTCCAGCAAACTGTTCTTCGCCTAAGGAGCTTATTAATTCCCTCAAATCATCCTCACTGTATTTATTCACGATATCGGCAGCACTTTCATGCTCGACTTCGGGATTAAACCGCATATCTAGTATCTCGTTCTTTTTGAAAGAAAATCCTCTTCCGCTCTCCTCGTAATGCCATGATGACAATCCAAGATCAAACAGAATTCCATCGGGCTCGAATTTGTACTGCTCTACGATGTTTTTTAAATTTATATAACTGTCGTTTATTTTTATCAGTCTCTCGTTTTCAAACGGCAAGCTTTTAAATAACACCGGATCAAATTCTATACCCAAAACTCTTGCTTCGGGATACTTTTCAAGGATTGTTAAGGTATGACCCCCTCCATCGAGGGTGGCATCAATAATCTTGCTGTCTGGTTTAATATTTAAATATTCAACAACCTCTTTTACTAAAACGGGAACGTGTATCATGGTCGGAATGGGACTCCCTGGGTCGCTCGCGAGGGGCCCCTTTGGGGACACGCGTCGGCGACTTAGGGATTTCTGTCTGTTATATTAATCCGAGTTCCCCCAATTTCTCGGCTATTTTATCTGAATTTTTTTCTAAATTATCTTTATATTTATTCCACTTCGCTTCATCCCATATTTCTAATCTGTTAAACAATCCTGCTATCACAACCTCTTTATTAAAATCTGCATATTCTTTTAAATTATCGGGTATCAGTATTCTTCCTAATGAATCAAACTCTACCTCTACGGCTCCTGAAAGAAACAATCTGGCAAATGACCTTGTGTCCTGTTTACCTATTGATAATCCCCCAAGCATCTCTGCGAATGGTGCCCAATTCTTTAAAGGAAAAATAAACAAACAACCATCAAGACCTTTGGTTAAAACTGCTCCGTCCCCAAGCTCTTTCCTAAATTTAGACGGGATAGCGAGCCGTTTTTTGGGATCCAGATTGTGTTTATATTCGCCTATTAACAAGGGATTTATTCAATTCCCGTGTTAATACTTATCCACAGGAATTGTTAATTATTACCACTTCCATACACTTTCATCCACTTATAGTATAAGTATAGCATCCCCCATTTCCTATGCAAGTGTGCATAACTCAAATAAAAAATCGGCATATTAAGCCGATTTTAGAACCAATCATCTCCAAATCTTTCAAGGAAATGAACTACTATCTCCTTGGTGACCGATTCAACCGTATCGTTATTTTCCACAAATTCATATGGGATGCCCGAGGTCTTGGCTTTGTAATCCCACTCAACACAATCCGCCAATCGTCTTTCAATTTCTTCTTCCTTGTCGCCACGCGCCATTAATCTTTTTCTTAAAATTTCCTGTGTCGGAGAAAGGACGCAGAAGGAAAAAATCTTATCTGCACAACTAACCTTTTCAGCAAAACTCATGAGTTTTGCTACAGCATCAGGAGTCAGAATCATAATATAAGCAGTGTTGTCATCTCTCAATGCTTTCGTCACCCAACGTGTCGTGGTGCCATAACTGTTTCCATGAGGATAGACCGTCCAAAGAAATGAATTAATTTTTTTTAAAAATCTAAACCTAAGTTCGCTTACATATTTATATTCCCCTTCTATGTCAGTATCCCTTGGTTTACGTGTGGTGTAGCTTGGAACCATCATTACATCCAAAGGAAGTTCGCCCAAGAGACTCCGAGCAATAGTCGTTTTTCCTGCGCCGGAAGCGCCGGTCAAGGTAAGAATCATGGAATTTGCTCATTTTTAACGTACGGAGTTCTACTCCATGGTTTACCAGATTCTCTTTGACAAGTCCAGTTCTTGTGATATATTTTGGAAACAAGTTTTTTGAAATTAAGGGACAACAATGTTCAGTCGGGGCATATGTTTTGACTTGGATGGAACACTGATTGATTCGGGCCCTGGAGGTTTTGTGCAATTATGCAAAGTTGTAAAAAAATTAAACCTTCCAATGAATCCCCAAATTGAGGCAAAATTGAGAGCGATGTGGGGTCAACACCCCGCCAAACTAATTCAATCGGCCTGGCCAAATGCAGATATTGGTCAATTTTATAAAGAATGGGAAGAGTTAGATATGACTCAACCATTCCCAGTTTTTCCGGAAACACACGACGTTCTTTCTGGTCTACACTCAAACCATTTTTATTTAAGCATTTTAACCAGTCGAAACCTCAGGACGGCCACCGCTCAACTGAAACACAATAACGTCCTACACTTTTTCGGTAAGGTTGTTGCGGGTAATTCTGGTCCATATAAAAAACCCGACCCCAGAAGCATTGAACCTATTTTTGAAAAGTATCGAGATTTCGGCATTAATCCAAAGACATCTATTTTTGTCGGCGACACAGTGGAGGGTGACTGGAAACTTGCCCAAGCTGTCGACATTGAATTCTTTGCTGTTCTTTCCGGAGGAATGGATACACGTGAAAAGTTCCTTTCTGCTGGAGTCCCCAGAAGCCACATTATTGATTCGGTGGCCGATCTGCCCAGAATTTTACTAGATTAAATTAAAAACCCCATTTGGGGTTTTATTTTTGAGGAAAAACATTACTTAGTTAAATTTTTTAGGAAAAATAATCGATAAGACTATAGATGAAATCAGAGCAAACATTATAACCCCAAACGAAATCAATGAAGACGCATGCAATCCAAACATTCCCGACAACATTTTCAATCCAATAAACAACAAGATGACTGCGAGTCCTTTTTGTAAGTGATGGAATCGGTGTAATATATTTTCAATCAAGAAGAACAATGCCCTTAATCCCATAATGGCAAAAATATTTGAAGTAAATACCACAAATAAATTTTGCGAAATGGCAAAAACCGCAGGAATAGAATCAACTGCAAAAATAATATCTGTTGCTTCTACTACTAAAACGATCATAAAGAGCGAGGTGAAGTAGAACTTACCATTTTCTCTAAAAAAGAATTTGCCACCATGATGACTATTTGTAAAAGGAAATATTTTATGAGCAAATTTTATTACCTTACTTTTGTTAAAGTCTATGTGTTCTTCTTTTTTATCGCGCAACAACTTTATACCCGTGTAAAACAAGACCCCCCCAAAAACATATAAAACCCAATAAAATTGATGGATAATATATGCGCCCGCACCAATGAATATTCCGCGGAAAATTATTGCTCCCAATATCCCCCAAAACAAAACCTTGTGGTAATATTTTTCTTCTAATTTAAAGTATCTGAAAATTAATAATATTACAAAAAGATTATCAATTGAAAGCATCTCTTCTGTAACATACGCACTTAAAAACTCAATGGCCGTATCCTTCCCCATGAAAACATAGGTTAAGAATCCAAAAATCAAAGCTGTTCCAACCCAAAATAACGATTGATAGAGAGCTGGCTTAAATTCAATCCTGTGACTTTTCCTATTTAAAAAACCCAAATCAACAACCAAAAAACTCACCACAACAACGGCAAATAAAATTATTAAATTAGCCTGAGCATCCATAAAAAGTGCTTAATTAAAACCTTTGAGTTCTATTCTGGTGGGCCGTGCAGGAATCGGACCTGCCACCTTCCGAATGTGAATCGGACGTTCTACCGATGAACTAACGGCCCTACAAGCCCAGCTTATTGATTATTTTTTCGTGAGGACCTTCAAGTAGTACGCGTACGAAACGGTCAAACATGCCATAGCGATAATCAAATTCCTCCTTATCCATTATGCTTAATTTTACCTCTCTTCCAACCTCTGCTTCAAGTGCTCTTAAAAATTTTCTCAACTTTTCTTTATGGATATCTTCTCCGACAATAAAAAGATCGGCAACTGAATTGTCATAATTTTCCTTCTCGCTATTTAAAAACACGCCGGAAATTACCGCTAATTTTATCCTGCCCAAACCATATATCTTTTTTATCATTTTATTCTTCTCGGCCGGAGAAGATTTCATTATTAAACTTTTTAGTTCTTCAAAAAATTCAAAGTTAGAATTAAGAACATATTTAATATTGCCCCCATTAGCTTTTGGCTGAGGATTCTTGTTTTTTTTATTAACTTTTTTGGTTTTATTTTTAAGCATTGTCCGATTTTATTTTTTTCTAATCAAACGCAAGTCACCCAAGGCTTCAATCTCTTTTTTGGTGGCTCCATAGCTTTCCTGAATTCGGCTCGCCAAATCCACCACAGTAAAATCGGCTGGATAATTTCTAAATAAAAATTTTAGGACCTTAACCCTTATCTTTGAACCGAACAAGTTATCAAGTATATCTTTTGACATTTATGCTTAAAGTGAATTAGAATAGAAGTATTATATTTGGTTTTCGGAGAAGGTTCCATCTGCTGAAAAGAAATCTGCTGGCCACAATGGAATCTCTGTATTTTACACTAAAAAACTAAGAAGTAAACCCCGCTGTTGAAGACAGACAACAACATTGAGATGAATTGGGAATAGCAATAATTTATAAAATTTATTAACTCCACGTGAGAGCCAGAACCAAACATCTGTCTTCAACGGCGGGGTAAATCCCCCCACACCACACATGGAAAAAATATTTCTAAAACCAACCCAGACAGAAATCCTCATTAAGGGCTCTCCAAAAGAAGGTCACCTAGACATTTTTTCCTATGATTACAATTCCGATGAATCCAAGAGAAAGCTTGGAAATTTATACATTGTAGGCAACACTCAACAAGGTGCTGAGACTGTCAGCAACCCAGACTCAGAAAACGAAACAGAAGAATCTAATGTTGCCTATATAACCAACCTTGTAGCTTCTTTGGCTAAACGTGAATATTACTCAAACCCAGATCTCTCTCCGAAAGAAGCTTTTTCTGCTACTCTTAAAAAAATAAATGATGTTGTCAGCGAATTCTTTACTAACAAAAACGTCAAAATAAATATGGGGATTTTTGCGCTTGCTGGTGAGAATATCAACATTTCCAAAATAGGTAAATTCAAAATCATTCTAGCTCGTGAGGATAAGACCATAGACATTCTAAACAACATTGACCTCTTCACAAAAGAAAAGGTTGAGGAAAAAGAATTTTCCCACGTTGTCTCAGGGAAAATTATGCCAGAAGATAAAATACTAGCCTTTTATCCAAGCCGTCTAATTACCGCCAGAGAAAAAGCCATCAAAGAAAACCTTCTCAAGCTCAACTCTGAACAATTTATTGAAAAAATAAACTCCATAAAGGAAGAGAAAGCGGACTTTGCTTGCGCTGCCCTACATATCAACCTAGACCTAACCAAAGAACCAGCAACTCCTAAGGTGACAAAGATTACCCCTCCGGTGGCAATGGTTCCAGAGGTTGCTGAAGAAAAACAAATTAAACAAAACACCCCAGTACTAGCTTCTGAGCCAGTAAAAAATTTGACCGGCCAAAAACAATCTGATTATGAGAGTTCCAATATGGAACTTCCGAGACTAATAAGATCCGAGTTTTCATTAGGCAAAAAAGACAACCCTTTTGCTGTTGTACTCGGAAAAATAAAAATGCTTTTACCAAAACGCCAGAACAAAATGATATTTTTCATTTCATTAGGAGTTGTAGTAATACTTGGTGCTTGGGCCATAAAATCATTCTTCATAATTAGTCCTGATCAAAGACAAACAGCTAACATAGTTAACGAGGCTAAGGACAACGTAAAGTTGGCAAAAACAAAAATTAACCAAAACGATTACTTGGGTGCAAGAAAACTTCTCCTTGGTTCCATTATAAGCATTGGTTCAATCTCACCATCAAACAAGGCAAATGACGTAAAAGACGAGATGGTAAAACTTTTGGACACCCTAGATAACGCCACGGAAGTTTCCCCTACTCTTACTGAAACACTACCGAAGAATATTAGCGACAAGGCCACGTTAATTGCTACTCAGAAAGAAAAAACTGGCACAACTGGCTTAGATATTTACGAAGATAATCTTTACTTTATCGCCATTGATGGAATTTCAAAGATTGCCGACGTGGGCAGTAAACCAAAAGACGCAGTTCAATGGCTCAAGGGTGGCACATTACCATCAGAACCACTTTTACTAACAGTTGACGGTAAAGTCTATGTTTTAAATAGATCAGGCCTCCTAACCACATACTACAAAGGAGAAAAACAAAGTGAAATTAACACCCTCGTTCTTCCAAATGAATCTAGTGTTTTAGCCACAAACAAAGACTCTCAATATCTTCACCTAATAAACAAAGACTTGGGTAGAATTTATTTAATAAGCAAAGCCACCGGAACCTTGTTTAAGACTCTTAAGGTTTCGAGCCAAGAAGCATTTGACCAAGCATATCTCGACCAAGACGAAGCTATATATCTCATCAGCAAAGACAACAAAGTCTGGAAAATCCAGTAAATAAAAACCCCGCCAATGGCGGGGTTTTTATTTACTTATTATCTTATTTGAGTTCGACGATTCCGCCGGCTTCCTCAAGTTTCTTCTTTATCTCTTCTGCATCGGCCTTATTAACACCTTCTTTGATGTTAGTAGGGACTTTGTCGGTCATATCTTTGACCTCTTTTAATCCCAAGCCTGTCATTTCGCGGAGAACCTTAATGACCTGAATTTTTGCTGTTCCAGCATCTTTCAAGACAACCGTGAAGCTATCTTTCTCTTCACCAGCCTCTGCACTAGCGCCAGCTGCAGGTCCTGCGACTGCCATTGCGGCAGCTGATACTCCAAACTTTTCTTCTAATGCTTTCACAAGTTCATTTAACTCGGAAACTGACATTTTTTCTACTTGCTCTACAAATTGTGCTTTATCCATATAATTTTTTATTTATTATTTTTAATTAATATTACTCGACCTTAGACGGTGGCTCCTTTTTTCTTTGCGACTTCAGACAATGCAACTGCCAATCCACGCATTGGATAGGTCAGCATTCCCAACAATCTTCCAACAAGAACTTCTTTGGTTGGCATTTGGGCCATTTCCAAAAATCCTTCCTTGCCTAAAAAATTGTTTTCAAAAATCGCTCCGAAAAACTGTAAAGCCTTATTCTTTTTAGAAAATTCATACAATTTTTTTGAAACTGCATAAACATCATCATTACCTAAAACCAATCCAACGGAGCCGTCCATGCCATATACATCTGCTTCACTTTTTAAATCTTTCAATACTATTTCTATCAACGTCTTCTTGGTTACCAAAAGCTCTGCATCTATGGCTCTTAAGGCTCTCTTCAATTCCGACATTTGGGCAACAGAAAGCCCCTTCTCGCCTGCTCTTGAGAATGTGGTAAATATCGTTATTTTGGACTTTGGAAGCTTGGCTTTAAGCTTCTTCAATTCCTCTTTCTTCTGTGATTTTGGTTTCATAATTTATTTAACAAAAAACTACCGTTCCGTAGTTCGACCTAACACTTTCCATTCTAAATAGAATGACTTGTTGCCTCGGGGCGACTTAGCTCGGAGAAGGTTCCATCGGCCGGACGAAGTCCGTCGCCGATAATGGAATCTCTGTTGTTTGCGCCCTGTCTACGGTATTAAGATATTAGCAAAAGATTTTCTATTTGTCAAAAGGTCGCTCCGCCCCACCCCATCTTCTCGCCAGAGCTCCTCATAGAGCTAGTCATTTGATTCACTCCTAATTTTCCTGACCGCCCGGAGTCACCTC
>Ga0209210_1000855_pt1 | contig 28626 bp, 27 predicted proteins | sample RifGroA1_FD_183991 | JGI IMG/M metagenome (GOLD analysis project Ga0209210, IMG submission 183991) | Contaminated groundwater microbial communities from Rifle, Colorado, USA - Rifle Groundwater A1 (SPAdes) (version 2) | ecosystem: Environmental > Aquatic > Deep subsurface > Groundwater >...
GAATTGTGAATTGTGAATTGTTTGCTGAGATTTTGCCCATTTACCATTTACGATTAACGATTTACCAGGCAATTCTGGAAGAATTGCATTGAGGCAATTAACCATCGGCGCAAAATAATAAGAAGCCATCCACTGGAGTAGTTGAATTTGATAGGGAAGTAGAAGTGGTTGTTCGAAGATGATTGAGTTTATGAACTTGATTTTTTCAAAGATAAGGTCAGACCTTGTATTTAAGACTATTGCTTGGGGATTGCGATTCCCAAACGGAACTTGAACCAACTTGCCAATTTTGATTCGACCTTCTAAATTTTTCGGAATTTCGTAAGTAAAAGTACCTATATCCGGCGCTTGATATGTTAAAACTACAACCTCTGCGTACATTGTGTGGTTAATGGTAAATCGTGAGTCGTTTATGGTCAATTGCCAGTTATTGCTCGATCGAAGTCGAGAGCGATCAACAGCTTGTTATCTTGTTATATAATAGTGAAGCAGTGGGGATTATGAACTTTGACTATTGTAAGCTTCTAATAAATTTTCGAATAGACTGGCGACGGTCATGGGGCCGGCCCCGCCGGGGACAGGGGAGATAGCTTTGACGATTTTCGAAACCTCTTCAAAATTAACATCTCCTACAAGCTTAGGCGAATTAGGCAAGGACCGTCCTTGTAGTTCTTGTAGTTGAGTGCCTGTTTTCAAGGACGGTCCTTGTTCAACTTGTTCAATAGCGTTTATTCCGACATCGACAACGATTTGGTTTTTAGAAACGTGCTCTTTGCCGATTAAATTCGGTTTGCCGGCAGCAACCACCAAAATATCTGCGGATTTGGTAATTTGAGCCAAGTTTTTGGTATGGCTGTGGCAGACGGTGACAGTTGCGTCGCGGTTTAAAAATGCCAGAAACGTGGGTTTGCCAACCAAAAAAGAACGGCCGACTACAACAACGTGTTTCCCTTCAATTGGGATTTTATATTCATCAAGTAAGCTAATTACGCCTTTGGTTGTTGCCGGAATAAAACCTTCGCCTTTTGCCTCCCAAAGAAGCTTAAGGTTTCTGGAAGTTAAGCCGTCGACGTCTTTTGCAGGATCGATGCTGTCTATGATTTCGTCTTTGTCGATATGTTTGGGCAAAGGCATCTGGACGATGACCCCATGTGTCATGGGGTCAGTGTTGAGGGATGAGATATGAGTAATGAGAGACGTTTTGTCAATACCATTGTCAAACTTTTTGTGATCGACAACGGCACCAACTTTTTCACCGAATTTTACTTTGCGGCCAATATAAACATTTGATTCGGTAAGATCGCCGACTTGGATGATAACTAATTTGGGCCGCCGGCCCAGAGGGCCTTCCCCGAACCGGAAATTCTCAGGAACCGGAGGTCTGGCCCAGAGGGTTTCGAGTCGAGAAATTTCCGCTTTCAATTTCTGGGCAATTTTTTCGTTTAAAGCTTTCCCGTCAAGAATTTGTGTCATTTATCGATTTGCCAGTCTTTTTTTGAAAAGGTTTTCAGTGTAGCCGCCTTCTTCGGCAAATTTTTCTTCAAGCCAGCGTAGTTTTTGGTCGATTAAGCGGTTTGTCTGGTTTATTAAACAAACCATGCAGTTTGCGGCATTTTCTGGAGAATTGATATAAATTTTATATTCGCTTCGCTCATGTAAATTTGCGAATACATATTTGTAAGCGAAGTGTGCAAATTTATAATTTTTATAATTGTTATAACGATTATAGACTAGCGCTCTTATCTTTTTTGCTTGAGGGTGATCTTTTTCCCAAATCGTAAGATTGTGTTGCCTAAGGAAGTCGAGGTAGTCATTTAGAAGTTCCTCTAGACTGCCCCGGCTGACTCCGAGCAGTTTTATTCGTCCTTTAAGGCTTTTTTGCAGATAACCTTCGGGAATGTTTTGCTTACCAGATCTTGCAGCTTGGACCATCTGGTCACGGGTGCGTGAAAATTTTTCTATGTATTTTTCTACAAATTCTGCAGTGAAATCGTGGATTATTTCTGTTTGCTTAAAGAAAGGAAGGGTTTTGTAGCCGGATTGGTTTCCCATATAAAGATTTTAATTGTTATAAAAGTTATAACGGTTATACTTACGGTACCGGAAATTGCTTTGTCAAAGTTCTAACACTCGTCGCAATCGCTAATAGCTTTTTGTTTTTGGCGACTCGGATTTTAAAATCTTTGATAAACTCCGCGCGTTTTTCTTTGGCATCCGGCAGTTTTTCATTCTTCACTTCGTCAATCACCTGATTAATCCACAATGCGATTTTTTTCATTTCCGCCTCTTTCATTCCTCGCGTGGTGATGGCGGGCGTGCCGAGGCGGATTCCGGATGGATAAAAAGGCGGATTTGTTTCATACGGCACACCGTTTTTGTTAACCACAATACCGGCTACCTCAAGCGCAATTGCGCCAACTGCGCCATTAACCCCTTTGGAGCGCAGATCAATCAGAATGAGATGGTTATCCGACCCTCCGCTGGAAAGATCAAAGCCAAAGTCAAGAAGTGAAAAAGCTAGGGCTTTTGAATTTTTGACGATTTGTACTGCGTACTTTTTGAATTCGGGCGTTGATGCTTCTTTTAAGGTAACTGCGATTGCTGCTGTCTGGTTGTCATGGGGTCCGCCCTGAAGACCGGGAAAAACGGCTTTGTCGATTTTTTCGGTCAATTCTGGATCTTTTTTTAGGCCGCGATCGGTCACCATAATCATCGCGCCGCGGGGCCCGCGCAAGGTTTTATGGGTTGTAGTCATCACAATATGGACATAGGGGACGGGTGAAGGATGGACGCCGGCTGCCACAAGGCCTGCAATATGCGAAATATCGGCCAATAAATAGGCGCCAACACTGTCGGCAATTTGGGAAAAGCGTTCAAAATCAATAATTCTCGGATAAGCGGTGAAGCCGCAGACTATGATTTTAGGTTTTTCGCGGGCGGCCTGTTTTTCGATTGCGTCATAATTTAAATGTCCGTCACGGCCAAGTTCATAGGGGACAGTTTTGAAATACTTACCGGAGATTGAAACGGGCGAGCCGTGAGTTAAGTGTCCGCCGGAGGCTAAAGAAAGCCCCATGATTTTATCCTTGATTGGGGTCAATAGAGCAAAGTAAATGGCGGTATTTGCCGGGGAACCGGAGTAGGGCTGGACATTAACATGGGGAACGCCAAACAATTTTTTGGCCCTTTCCTGCGCCAAAATTTCAACTTCATCGATAATTGCATTCCCCTGATAATAGCGCTTTTTGGGGTAGCCTTCGGAATATTTGTTGGTAAGGACTGTCCCCAGCGCTTCCATCACAGCTCGCGAAGTATGATTCTCCGATGGAATCATTTGCAGTGAATCAGACTGGCGTTTTTCCTCGGCTTTGATGAGACTTGCGATTTCTGGGTCGGTTTTATCCAAAATCATGATTATTATTGTTGTTCGGGGTCCCGTCACCAGTTTCCCTCCCGTCAGTGCTCAGTTTTCTCAATCATCCAAGCCTTCTAAACCTTCCGTACCTTCCGACTTGCGCGCTATCGGGAACTTTTCTACTGGTGCCACCCCCCCGCTTTTGTGTAAATTGTTAACTGTTAGTTGTCAGTTGTCAATTGTCAATTGCAAAAGCAACCCCTGCGCTTCCAGATAGTCCGGCTTTAAAAAGAGTGCGTAATTTAAGCTTTCCAGGCCTTTTTCTTTTTCTCCGGCTCCGATTAGGATTTTAGCAAACGTAAGATATGATTGCGGGTCGTTTGGTGCAAGCCGTATTAGATCTTGTCCTGCATCTTGTGCTTTTTCCTCAAAATTTTTGTCGACTTTGGCAAGCAATAGATAAGTATTGGCAATGCGTCTTTTGACAATAAGATTGTTTTTGGCCGATTTTTCTGCTTTTTGCGCTTTTTTGTCGGCTTCTTTCGTATATAGGTCAACCGCCGATTTGTCCTCCAAAACGTTTGCATATACAGCCTGCCTGTATGCAAAATCCGATTCTATGAAGGGATTGTAGAATGGCGAAAGACTTTTGGCGGTTTGGTATGCGGCAAGCGATTTTGCGGTATTTGCCGATTCAAGCTCCTTGGCCTTTGCCCATGAAAGATCCGCAAAATACAACCTTATTGGAAAAGATAAAACAATCAAACCCAGAAAAAATAAGCCTTGGGCGAATCGCAGCCGCAACCTATCTTTTATTTGAATTTCGAAATAGTTTTGGTTTTTAAAAGAAAGGATTGCTGCAATTGCCAAAAACACGGTTGTTTGCGCGGCCACGGTTGAGAAACCGAAAAAGATTGTAGTTTGATATCCCAAAATTGAACCTGCCGCCGCCGCAGTCAATAATTTTTTCTCGCTGTCCTCTTTTCCTTTTAAGATAAACAAAACATAAATTACGGATAGTAAAAATGCACAGTAGAAAAAAGTGCCCAGCGCTCCGACAGTCGCAAGATAATTTAAAAATTCATTGTGGGCTTTGTTGTAGAAAAAATTCCATTCCGTTGTTTGGTTATGGGATGCGGGTCTGAAAAGATAATATGAATAGGCAAAAGTTTCCGGTCCGAATCCTAAAATCGGTCTTGCCTTAAAAGTAGCAATTGCTCCTTGCCAGACAATTAACCTTATTTCTGAAGATTCGGTAGCGCCGACATTAGGCGATTGGGCGATTGGGCCGTTAGGCTGTTGGGTTTGGTTTTGATCTTGCGACCCTGGCCTTTGGACTCTAGGCAGTATTTCCGAGATTCTTGCAAATAAAAATGAGCCAAAAAGAAGAATTGCCGCCAAAAACCCAATCATAATAATGCGGATAATTTTGAACTTTTCTTTGATGAGCTGCCGTCCTGCAAGAATTGCCAAAACCGCAAGTCCGAAGAAAAGTCCAAGAATTCCGGCCCTTGATGTTGTCATTACAAGGGCAACAAACAAAATCACAGATGTTGCCGCAAAAAAGTTTCTCAAAACCCTTTTTTCAAAAATCAGAGAAAGGGAAATAGCAAAGGGCAAGGTTAAGACAAGATAAGATGCCAGCCAATTAGGTTGGCCCAGTGTTGAAAAGATCCTAAGCTTGGGGTTAAATTCCTCCGTCCAGCAGTCAGAGGTGAGTTTGTCCGCAAGAACCAGACACGAAGGGTCGCGGCCGAAATGTGCCGGGATTCCCCAGAGAGATGCAAAAAGCGCTGACAATACGATTGCAATCAAAAGTTTTTTAGCCTTTTCAAAGTTGAGATTTACAAGGCCGGTGTAAAGAATGGCCAGATAGGCAAGTTGTGAAAGAAGCCCGCCGTTTAATCTTGACGGGTAGCCAAAAATTGAGGTGAATTTGTCGATTGAGAAAAAAGTTGAGAGGATTTGGACTATCAGGAAGATTAAGAAGATAAAAAGGGGAAGGCTTTTGGGAACCAGAAATTTTCCTTGGAGTGCGGACTTGATCAAAGTCGAAATCAGGACAATCGCCGATGTCAAATAAACAAAATGCATCTTCGGCACTTCGAAAATTTCGATATTGCCGGAGAAAAAAATTAAGGGAGTGATAACGGCAAGAGCCAAAAAACAAACCCAGATTATCCCGTCAAGAATTTTTGAAACTTTGTCAGCCATTCTTTGCAAATCTTAGCATAAATTTTTTTCCGGATCACAAGTTGATATAATTGGCCGCAAATGAGAACAATAAAGACAAAATTGAATTTCCAGAAGGTTTTGGATAAAGTTTTGGAAATTGCCGAGCTTCCGGAAAGTAAACGTCAGGAGTTTGTTACCACATTTTACGAATATCTTTACATGAGGATGGTTTCTGAAATCCGCGAAGTTGACGAGGAAGGCGCCGATAAAGTAATGGAGGCAAATACTCAAGGTGCAGATGCCAAAAAGCTTAAAAAAGTTTTTGAGGAAATTTCCCAAAATCCCAAAGTCAAGGCAACAGTGGATGAAGTAACCGATGAAGTCATCGCCAAACTTGTCGATGACGTTGCCAAGTTTGCCACGGAAGAACAAAAGCAACAAATACTTTCTGCCATTCAGCTATAACAAGCTATAACAAGGACAGTTCTTGTAATTTGTCATCACGCAACTTCCTCTTGAGTTGACTTCATTCTAGAAACTGCTATAATTTGCCCCATAGTGAATCAACCGGAAAGATCAGAAAGTGGCGTAAGAATAGAAGAGAGGCGTTTACAGGGGACTACATTCGCCAAGGCGCTCGAAATTGCTGGTAGAGAAAGTGAGCGTGATATTTCGCAAATCCCCACTGGACCAGAAATTTACTTTGGCAAAGTACGAAGTCTGGAATTTTCCGATGATGGTTTGCATGCTTTGGGACAAGGTGAAGATGAGGACAGCTTGAGTCTGCTGCGAGATGGTAAACCCCTCTTCGGCGGAAGATATACATCATTTGATGTTTTGTGGTCTTTACCTGATTATTCCAGGCTTATAGTCAGGACTCAGGCTAGAAATGGAAAACAATCAGCTTTTATTGTTGTAGATGATGAAACCCTGTGTGCTGTAGAAAATGAGGAACATCTACAGTTAGTTTCTCCAAGGACTAGCATTGATCAAGTCACGTTGAAATCCTGTGACCAGTGGGCTACTTATTTTGATAGATTTCGGTTTGAGGATGGAAAGATTCAACATACAGACTTATTTAAGGTAAAAGGTAGGTTAACGGTTGAGCAAGCAGTCATAAGCAGTGATGGCTCGATGATAGTTTGGAAGGGTTATAATCGTAAACGTAACTTTGTTTTCCAAAACGGAGATCTTTTGGCAAAAGGGAACGAAGCATATTTCAGGACAAACCCAGATTTTTCAAAAGTTTTGACGGTAGTTGAAGATAGAAACAAAACTAAAATTAAAATTTGGTCTGGTGATGGTGGAGAAGCTTTTGAGATTAAGGGAAGTTTTGGTCGAGTTGCGACAACCGAAGATTTAGAGTTGGTGTGTACGAGTATTAAGACTAAGAAAAAAAGTTTATACGACACCCATCTTGTTGTATTTAGTTCTGGAGGTAATGACCTAGTTGGGCCATTTGATCGAATCTCCTGGCTTGAGCAAGAAAAAGATCGCATAGTGGCAACGGTTGAGAGGAACGGCGTCCGCCGAGAAATTGTTGTAAGCCGAGATCAAGAGCCTGAAGAAGCTGAAGTGGTTTTGTCAGAAGCCTCTTCTAAATAAATGATTGAGCAAAAGCATCTCCTAAATCCTCACCGCTATTAATTCTTAAACAAGGACAGTTCTTGTTAAACTTGCCAAAATCCAGATTCTAGCCTCTAGCGACTAGTAACTATCTACGGTATACTTTTTGGCGGCTTCATATGATCCCCGTAGTCGATCACATACTCGGCAGATTTTCGCAGGATTTAGGTGTAGATTTGGGAACGGTAAATACTCTTGTGTATGCCAAAGGCAAGGGTATTGTTATCCGCGAGCCCTCGATTGTCGCCCAGCACAAAAAAACCAAAAAAATTCTGGCAATCGGCACCGAGGCCAAAAAAATGTTGGGAAAAACGCCGGCTGCAATCATCACCGTTCGGCCGATGAAAGAGGGTGTGATTTCCGACTACGACACGACTCTTTCGATGCTTTCTCACTTTGTTCGAAAAATCCACAAAAAACCCGGCGGCGGCTTTTTGCTTCCCCGGCCAAGAATAATAATCGGGGTCCCCACAAATGTTACCGAAGTTGAAAGAAGGGCGCTTTTGGATGTGGCACTGGCTGCCGGAGCACGCGAGGCCTATTTGATTGAAGAGCCGATGGCTGCGGCAATCGGCGCCAATCTTCCGGTTACAGAGCCCGTCGGTTCAATGGTTGTCGATATCGGCGGCGGCACTTGCGAGATTGCGGTTATCTCACTTTCGGGAATAGTCTGCGGACGGTCTTTAAAAATAGGCGGGGATGTGATGGACGCGGATATCACAGCTTATGTGCGTTCCCGCTGGGGCTTATCACTTGGTGAAAAAACGGCGGAAGATTTAAAAATTACCCTTGGCAGTGCCTATCTTTCCGAGGGTGAAAAGGAAATGGTTGTCCGCGGATTGGATCTTGAAAAAGGCTTACCCAGATCAATAAAATTAACAACTTCCCATATTCGCGAATCGCTCTCTCCTTCCCTAAATACCATAGTTTACGCAATCAAGGATGTTATTCATGACGCTCCGCCGGATCTGGTTTCCGATATCGCAGAGAGAGGGATAGTTGTGTGCGGCGGCGGCGCATTGATTCCGGGAATTCACAAGCTCATCTCCGCTGAAGCTAAAATGCCTGTTTCCATTGCCAAAGAACCGCTTTTTTGCGTAGCCCGCGGGTGTGCGGCCCTGCTTTTAGCGGATGACCTTCTTGACAAAGTTAAAATTGCCAAGACAGCCGGCTGATGCGAAAGAAACCATTCCCTATTTTAATATTTGAATCGATTTCTAAATATACGCGTAAGGGTTTTAAACGCCAGAAAATTGACATTTCGGATTCGTATGGCAACTTTTCCGATCCGGCAGAATCCATTCCTTCTCACAGGGTCACGAATTTTTATTTTCTTATAATCATTATGGTAGCTATTTTTCTTTTTAGACTTTTTTACCTGACGGTAATAAAGGGTGAAGAAAACAGGATTCTTTCCGACGAAAATAGGATTAGGCTAGTTGATATTGAGCAGGAACGCGGGCAGATTTTGGACAGAAACGGAAAGGTTGTTGCTGATTCAGAAAGGAGCTTACTTTTAAAATCCAGCTATAAATTTACCAAGATTACCCAAAATCAGGCAAATGATCTTGAGGCGGAAGGCTTGGCTGGCGAAAATTTTGAAGGGGAATTGGGCTTGATAGTCGAAGAGGTAAAGAGGAACTATCCGCTTTCCGAGAAAGCGGCGCATTTAACAGGTTACGTTTCAGGTCCACAGGAAGGCGACACAATTACAGGGGAACAAGTTTCATCTGTTGAAAAAATCGGCAGGCTCGGTGTCGAGCAATATTATGATGATTTTTTGCGGGGCAAAGTCGGCAAAAAGTTAGTAGAGGTTGATTCGCTGGGTAAAAAAGTGACGATTTTAGGGCAAGAGGAACCCAAAATTGGCGCAACGGTTCACCTGACTTTAGATTCCGAACTCCAAAAATTTGCATATGAGGCGCTGAAAAAGCAGGTTGAGAAAGCGCAGGTTAAAACAGGTGCGCTTATCATTCAAAATCCCCAAACCGGCGAAATTTTGGCGCTTGTCTCGTTCCCGTCATTTGACCCTGCCAATATCCAAAAATCTACTGATGACAAAGACCAGCCGTTTTTTAACAGGGTAATTTCCGGTGTTTATCCGCCGGGATCGGTCTTTAAAATTACGTCGGCTTTGGCTGGGCTTGAATCCGGAAAAATCACAAAAGATACCGAAATTGAAGATGTGGGCGAGTTTAATATCGGCGAAACCAAATTTGCCAATTGGTATTTTTTAACATACGGTAAAAAAGACGGTGTTTTGAAAATAGATCGGGCGATTGCCAGGTCCAACGACATTTTCTTTTTCAGGGTAGCGGAAAGAATTGGCCTTGATGCAATACGCCAAATGGCCAAAAAATTGGGGTTTGGCCAAAAAAGCGGAATCGATTTGCCGGGCGAGGCTTTTGGCCTTTTGCCCGACGAGGTTTGGAAAGACTCGACCTTAAAAGAACAGTGGTTTTTGGGAGATACCCTTCATCTTGCCATAGGTCAGGGTTTTATGCTGACTACCCCAATTCAAGTCAATTTGATGACTTCGTACATGGCAAGCGGCAAAATCTATAAGCCTCATGTAGTTTCAAAAATTGAAAACCTGCCAAACAATGCCGCAGCGATCGAGATATCGCCAAAAATTTTATCTGAAGATTTGGCAAGTGCAGAAAATTTTACGGTTGTAAGAGATGGAATGAGGCAGGCATGCGAGCAGGGAGGCACGGCTTTTCCGTTTTTTAATGCACCATATAAAGTCGGCTGCAAAACCGGTACCGCCGAAAAGGCGCTTGGCAATCCCCATGCATGGTTTAGTGCCTTTGCACCATTTGAAAATCCCAAAATCACAATTACTGTTATTATTGAAGACGGTGGAGAAGGCTCTGCCGTTGCCGCGCCGGTTGCCCGCGAAATTTTGGATTGGATGTTCCAGAATAAAAAATTTTAAATTTTCAACATTTAAGAATATGGCTGATAAATTAAATTTACCTGAGGTTCTTAAATTGAATCTGCGTAAATATAAAGATCTCCGATACGGCGAAAACCCGCACCAAAAAAGCGCCTACTACATGTCAGACGGCGATCCGGGATATGAGCAATTTTCTGGAATTGAACTTTCCCATAATAATCTTGGTGATGCCAACCATGCATGGAGGCTGGTTTCGGAATTTACCGATCCTACCGTCGCCATCATCAAACACGGCAATCCCAGCGGCATTGCAACAAGAACTGTTCTTGATCAGGCGTATAAGCTGGCGTATGAGGCGGATTCGGTAAGTGCTTTTGGCGGAATCGTTGCCGTCAACAGAGCGCCGATTTCCGCAATGGTTGATGCCATGCGCGGTGTGTTTTTTGAATTGATTGTTGCGCCGGATTTTTCAAAAGAAGTTCTTGTAAAACTTAAAGAAAAAAGTTCAAAGCTTAGGGTGGTCAAAGCCCAAAAACCTCCTGATCAACTTGAATTTACCAGAGTTTTTAACGGCTATTTAGTCCAAACTCCGGATAATGTTTCGGAGTCGAGATTAAAATGGAAAATCGTCTGTGGTACGCAACCTTCGAAAAAAACTTTTGACGATCTTGAATTTGCCTGGAAGGTTGTCAAGCACGTTAAGTCCAACGCAATTGTAATTGCCCGTGATCTTTCGATGCTTGGTATGGGGACGGGTCAGCCAAACAGGGTTAATGCTGTAAAGCTTGCCCTAGAACAAGCCAAAAGTCGATCAGCCGGAGCGATTTTAGCATCCGATGCTTTTTTTCCATTTGCCGATAATGTGGAGCTTGCGGCACGGGCCGGAATCTCGGTAATCATCCAGCCCGGTGGATCAATTCACGACAAAGACGTAATTGAAGCCGCTAAAAAACACAATATGACAATGGTTTTTACGGGAGTCAGGCATTTTAAGCATTAAAAATGAAGTTTGCCGTAAAGCATTCATCGATTCATGGGAGGGGGGCTATCGCCGTAAAAACAATAAAAAAGGGCGAGTTGATTATTAAGTTAAATGGGAAAAAATATTCAGCGCTTGACCTAGATAAGCTTATCAAAACAGGCAAGATCGGTAAGGATGATGATTTTCAAATAGATCATAATATCTTCCTAGTTCCCAGAAAAAAAGATAGTTTTTTCTTTAATCACAGTTGTAATCCAAATGCCGGGGTTCGAGGCCGAAGCGACCTAGTTGCTATTCGGGATATATCGTCTGGAGGAGAAATAACCATTGATTACGCGACTGTTTCTGGCATCTCTCCTGCAAATGCTCTTTACTCTAACAAAAACTGGCAGATGGTATGCAAATGTGGCGAGAAAAATTGCCGAGGGATAATTGGTAACGTTCAGACTCTTCCGCAAGAAACACTCATAAAATACGAGAGGCTTGATGTAATACCAGATTTTATAAAAGAACAGCTTAATTTGTGAATGACATAAGAGTAAAAAATATATTCGCGGCGGTGTTTGATAAGAAAGTTTTAGATCCGTTTCTTGCGGTTTTGGATCCAAAAGAGGTGAAGTTTTGGGGAACTAAAGGAACGGCGGAATATCTGAGACAGAAAGACTTTAGTGCAAAATCAGTAGTTTCCGGATTTGACTTTGACGGCAGAGTTAAGACTGTAGATCGTAGCACATTTATCAGAATCTTGGCCGATCGTTCAAAAAAACGACATATTTTAGAACTATCTAAATTAGCCTCGCAAGGCGAGGCCTTGCAAGGCTGGAAAGCTGGAATGGAACCGTTTGATTTAATAATCGTTGATCTTTATCCTCTTGATAAGAAGAACTTTCCAGAATCTATGGATATAGGTGGGCAGGCTTTAATTCGCGCCGCGATTAAAAACTACAAAAACGTGGCACTTGCGTTTGATAGCGAAAGCATCAAGGAATTAGTAGAACATCTCGAAGCTAATCAAGCTAATCAAGGTCAGACCTTGTTAGCATTCCGCAAAACTCAAGCCAAAAAAGCCGCGGAGTTTATTGTAGAGAGGACACAGATTGAGGCTGACTTTCTCAATGAACTATGAACAAGGAGCTTGAGTTTTGGGTTGCGACTTCGGCAATTCCCGGAGTTGGAACGGCGACTTTTAATTATCTTCTAAAATATTTTAAACGCTTGCAAAAATTCTGGGATGCGCCGGCATCTGAGATCCAGAAATTAAAACTCGATTCAAAAACCCGCGAATCCATAATCAGATTCCGAAACGAGATCTCTCCTCGTCTTTACTTGGACACGGTTTATGAAAGGGGAATCAAGGTGGTTTCGGTTATTGACCGGGATTATCCGGCAAACCTTAGGCAGATTTCCGACGCTCCACCGGTTTTGTATTTTCGGGGTAATCTTCTGCCTGCTGATGATTTGGCAATTGCCGTTGTCGGCGCGCGTTTTGCCACTTCATACGGAAGGCAGGTAACGGAGAAGTTTGTGTTTGAGCTGGTGAATTCTGGATTGACAATTGTTTCGGGGCTGGCGCGGGGAATCGACAGTTTTGCACACAGAGCCGCGCTGGATGCAGGCGGCAGAACAATTGCGGTTTTGGGAAGCGGGGTTGATACTATTTATCCTCCGGAAAATAAAAAGCTGGCTGAGGAAATTGTAAAATGCGGCGCTTTGGTTTCCGAATTTCCCCTGGGGTTTCCATCTGTTCCTTCAAATTTTCCGGCAAGAAACAGGATAATTTCCGGTTTGTCGCTTGGCGTTTTAGTGACAGAAGCGGCCGAAGATTCGGGTTCTTTAATTACTGCAGGTCAGGCAGCAGAGCAGGGCAGAGAAGTGTTTGCCGTGCCGGGTCCGATTGTTAGCAAAATGAGCAAAGGCGCCAATAATTTAATAAAGGAAGGCGTGCATCCGGCAACGGAGGCTTCTGACATTTTACAGATTTTGGAAATTGAAAGAAGGAAAGTCAAAGTCAAAGCCGAAAGCAGAAAAAAACCGCAAGACAAAGTTCAGGCTAAGATTTTGGCGGTTTTGGATGGTTCTTCAAAGCATGTTGATTTGATTGCGCGCGAAACCGGTTTATCCATTGATAAAGTTTCATCAGCGCTTTCTTTAATGGAACTTTCGGGTTTTGTCAAAAATTTCGGTTCAGGGATTTGGGGGATTTAGGCAATTGTGCTAGAATTCGGATTTGTCGAATATGAAAGAAACTGCTTATTTAGCTGGTCAATCCCAGCAAACGCTAGCACGAAGGTCGATTCAATTTGGCGCTGAGGCTGCAGCACGCGCATATCTTAAAACTCAGGATCTATCTAGAGAAACTAAAGATTTTATAGTCGGAGAAATTTTGTCTTCAGTGCTGAAAGGTGAGAAAAGATCTTTAAGTCGTGACTCAGCGGAACTTCTTAAGGGTTACGAAATTACTGTAAGCGGCGAAGAAAATATACCAACAGTAGGCCCAGTGCTTTTTGTTGCCAACCATTGGCGAAACGGTCCCGCGAGAGGTTTATGGTCTAATTACCTTATTGCAAGAGAAGTGGCAAAGAGGAGAATAGATAAAGAGAAAGATATCGGGTGGATTATAAATGGAAACGCCTCTGTGCCATTATCGGGTATATCCCTGCCGTATTCATCACGCGTAATAACTAAAATTGCCCAATCGTACTCACAACACATCGTTAGAGAAAAAGGCAGTTTGGCTGGTGGGATAAAAATCATTAGAAGTTTAAGAGGGGGAGAAATGATTGGTCTTTTTCCGGAAACTGATTTTTCAACAAATTTGCAGGAGGGGCAGGCAAGTGCTGGTTTGATAACGTATGCGCTTGCAAGAGCAAGAAACGATGCCCAAATTTGTCCTGTCGGAGTATATAGTTTTGACCATGAGCTGAAAGCTGAATTTGGGTCGTCTTTTGGGATGGAACAGGTACTTAAAAGGTCTTCACCTTTGCCAGATGATAAAGAAACGAGGGCAAAAGTTTACAAGCGCCTGGCAGATTTTTTAATGCACAAAATAAATCCCTTAGTTTATCCACGGTACAGGTATCCGGATTTAAGATTCGAGGACGAATCTTAAAAAAAGACTTTCTGGGATTTGGGGGATTTAAGAATTTATTTTTCTAACGATATTTATTATTTGCCCAAGATCGGAAATCAGGTAATCCGGTTTTGCGGCTTTGAGGCGGCGAGTTGAGCAAAAACCTCCGGTAATGGCAACTGATTTAACACCAATATCTCTTCCGATCTCAATTTCCTCTAGAGCGTCTCCGACGAGAATTACTTGATCACTCGTCAACTTATTTAAGCCCATAAACTTCTCTAGCCTTTCTCTTTTTGGATTTGTTTTATAGGCGGTTGAAGTTTGGTTATTTGCTAACACTTCTTGAAAATAGTAGTCAATTTTGAGTCTTTTTAGTTGATCGGAAATTTTGTCTTTTACGTGATTACTTAAAATTACTATTTTAATTTCATTTTCGTCGAGCCATTTCAGGATTTTCTTTGAACCATGTCTTGTTCTGGTTCTTTTAATTCTAGGTTCGTAGAAATCATGGAAGGTTTTGGCAATTAATTCGGGATTCGAGAGAACTTTTTCCTTCTTTGCACCATTTGCGACAAAGAGATTAGTTAGGGGAACTGTAAATGTTTCCCGGAAACGTCCCAAGCTTATTGGTTTTACTCCAAGTTTTTTGAGAGCGTGGTTGTGTGCTTCCAGACAGACTTTAGCATCGGCAAAAAGAGTTCCGTTCCAATCAAATATTACAAGCTTGATCATTTCTTGTCTAGGAAATATTTTTGTATTGCCAGAGTCGCCCATGCAATCGTCATTGCTATCGAAGAAGCGGCGCTAAACCAGAATTTCAGAGAAAAATAGGTGAATGCAAAAACTGCAAGGATTAGACTTGTAACTGCACTTGTTGAAATTTCTGGTTTATTTTTTCCTTTTAATGTTGGGATCAGTGCAATCAAGAAAATTATCTGGCCAACAGTAAAAACCCAATCTTGCCACTGCATTTTATGATTTTATATTAATTGTGCGATTTTTAGGAAGTTGGTAAAAATTTGATTAGCTGCCCTTTCGTATTCTAGTTTAAGTTTGACAAAGTCCGCGAGGGTTTTTTCGGCATCCAGCTTTTTTAAATCCGGATCCTCAGAAAGCCAGACATTGAGCATTCGAGAAGTAAGCTCAAAATGGCCCTGCAGACCATAAGCATTATCTGCCGCTTTTACAATTTGGTTCTGGCAGAATTTGCCTTTGCCCAAAAGCTTCATTTTTTTAGTCAAAACCACGGTTTCGCCGTGCAAATGAAAGACTTTTATCTTTTTGCCGAGTTTGTATATAAGGGGATCTTTTTGGCTGCTTTTTAAAATTTCAACTTCAAAAAAATTTCCGTCTGTATCCCGAAAGCCGATTTCTTTGATTTTATTGTTGGTAACTTTTCCGCCCGTTGCTTTTGCCAAAAGCTGTAAACCCAAGCAGATTCCCAGAAAAGGTTTTTTGGCGGCTATCCACTTCTTGATAAAGTTAACTTCACCTTTAATTTTCGCACTTCTGTCGTTTGCACTATCCGGCCCGCCCATGACAATCAATGTGTTGTAATTTTTGGGATCGGGCAGCGGATCATTGTCAGAGAGATCTAAACAATCGTAAAAAATTAAATTTTCCTGCAGGATTTTTTCTAAAATCCCCGGTCCCTCGCGGGTTATATTTTTTAAAATTAATACTTTGTTGGGCCTCATTTTGGACTGAATCTCTTGACATGCATGATACAAAAGATGGAAAGTGGAAAGCTAGAGCATGAAGAATCTTGTTATTGTTGAATCACCCACGAAGGCACGCACCTTAGGCCAATTCTTGGGCAAAGATTATCAGATTATTGCCTCGATGGGGCATGTTCGGGATTTGCCGAGGGGCGAGTTTGGCGTGGATGTCAAAGGCGATTTTTCCCCAAAGTATGTGATCCCCAAAGAAAAAATAAAAATGGTTAACGGTCTTGCCAAGCAAGGAGCTGAGGCGGAAAAATTATGGCTTGCAACAGACCCGGATAGAGAAGGGGAAGCAATTGCCTGGAACTTATTGCAAGTAATAATCGAGAAAGGCAAGGTAAAAAGTCCCGACTGTAAACGCGTTGTGTTCCACGAAATTACCGAAAGCGCGGTCAAAGAATCTTTTGACCACCCAAGAGAAATTGATAAAGATTTGGTCAAGGCCCAGCAGGCAAGAAGGGTTCTGGACAGATTAGTCGGCTATAAACTTTCTCCCCTGTTGTGGAAAAAAGTTAAAAGCAGACTTTCTGCAGGCAGGGTCCAGTCCGTTGCCCTCCGCTTAATCGTCGAAAGAGAACGCGAAATTGAGGCTTTTAAATCCGAAGAATATTGGGAGATTTTTGTAGAAGTATCAAAGGTATCAAAAGTACCAAAAGTATCAGAGGAGAATAATTTTATCGCAAAACTGATTCAGGTTAACGGCAAAAAAGCGGAAATTAAAAACGGCAAACAGGCAGACGAGATTTCGCAGGATTTGGAAAAAGCAAACTTTTCGGTTTTTGAAATAAAAACCAAAGACGTCAAAAAATATCCCAATCCGCCTTTTACAACATCCACTCTTCAGCAGACTGCGGCCACTCGTCATGGATTCACAGCAAAAAGAACGATGCGCATCGCCCAAAACCTGTATGAGGAAGGTTTGATTACTTACATGCGTACGGATTCGGTAAACCTTGCGCAATCTGCGGTTTCTACCGTACGCAAGCTTATTACAAAAGAATTCGGAGAAAAGTATTTGCCCCAGATCCCCAGAAAATATAAGGCCAGGTCAAGGCTTGCGCAGGAAGCCCACGAGGCGATACGACCGACTGATATTTCCAAAACCGCTGACAAATTACAACTGACAGCTGATCATCAGAAGCTTTATGACCTAATCTGGAAACGGACAGTGGTTTGCCAGATGGCAGAGGCGCAAGTTGCCGAAACAAGTCTCTTGGTTGAGGGTCAAGGGAAAAAGAAATATATTGCCAAAGCCTCCGGCCAAAAAGTTAAATTCGACGGCTGGTACAGGGTTTATGACAAAATGCCGATCAAAGAGCAAGAACTGCCGGAACTTTCAGAAAATGACCCTTTGGATCTTAAAAAACTTGACAAACAGCAAAAGTTTACCGAACCGCCGCCGCGGTTTACCGAAGCAACACTGATTCGTGAGCTTGAGAAAAACGATATAGGCAGGCCGTCGACATATGCGCCGATTATCTCGACTTTATATGAGCGTACATATATTGAAAGGCAGGAGGGGGGAAAAATTATCCCGACACCTGTGGGCAAAACCACCGTTGATTTTTTGGTTGCCAATTTTCCGGAAGTAGTTAATGTGACATTTACCGCACAAATGGAAAATAATTTGGATTTGATTGCCCAAGGCCAAAAAACTCTGCCTGCGTCTTTGGAAAATTTCTGGGAGCCTTTTGAAAAGCAGGTTGAAAAAGTTGCAGAAGAGGCCGGAAAAATGAAGATCGAGGTTGAGGAAACCGACCAAAAATGCGAAAAGTGCGGCAAGATGATGGTCATCCGCTACGGAAGATTCGGCAAGTTTTTGGCGTGTTCGGGATTTCCGGACTGCAAAAATACCAAGCCTTTGGTCGAGGAAACTGGTTTGACTTGTCCTGAAGATGGTGGCAATATAGTCATGCGAAAGACGAGACGCGGCAAGACTTTTTGGGGATGTTCCAACTGGCCGAATTGTAAATTTGCGTCCTGGACAAAGCCGAAAGGCTCGCCGGCCCCTGCCTAAATCTATCCTTGTCCCTAATCCGATAAATGCCGAAAAAAACTGTAGCCAAAAAAGCAAATGAGAAGGTGCTTGTTGTGCCAAGGAGCAAAATTTTTGCAGGGGAGACATGGCACGGAATCAACAGCCAAAACCCCTCAAAATATTTGAGATTGATTTTGGCAAATCACAAGTTTTTACCAAGAGGGAAAGTTGAAAGCGATCCAGCTTGGCAACAGATAATTCCATATTTGGTGCTTAATTTTGCAGGTAAAATCTTTCTGATGAAAAGGAAGGGCAACCACACCGAATCCCGACTTTCGGGCATGTATTCAATCGGCGTCGGCGGCCATATAAATAGGGAGGATACCAAAGGTTTGGGCAAGCTTTCGCAAGCAGCACAGGTATTTTCTTTGGCAAAACGGGAATTTGGAGAGGAAATCGAGTACAAAGGCAGATACCAGACGAAATTCTTAGGTCTTTTAAACGATGATTCAAACGAAGTTGGTATGGTCCATTTGGGTTTGATTGTCCATCTTTCGGGCGACAGCAAAGACGCTGAGGTCAAAGACGAGCATAAATCAGGAAAGTTTGTAAGTTTTGCCGAGCTTGATAAGTATAAAAATAGGATGGAGACTTGGAGCAGAATCGTGTATGATTTCTTAGAAAAAGAAAGAAAGCCCATGGCAAAAAAAGCAGAAACTGATGGTAAGCCGGAAGTCGCCGGCATATTGCCCGATTGGGTGATTGCCGATTATATCCAAAAAGGCCTTATCCAAATCTCTCCTTTGGATAAGAACTGGCGGTTGCAAATTGACCAGGTTTCCGTTGATTTTCATCTTGGAACTCATATAAAACTTTTTAGGGCAGGAGCTTACCGGTTTATTGATACCAAACGCGGCTTGCCGGAAGACGCCATGGAAGAGGTCAATTTAAATGAAGGCGACCCTTTTATTCTGGAGCCGGGTGCTTTTGCGATAACTTCAACCCGTGAAGTTTTAAAGCTCCCAAATAATATCGTCGGCAGACTGGAAGGGAAAAGTTCTCTGGCAAGGCTGGGGATTTTGGTCCATTCAACGGCCGCGCGCTTTGATCCCGGCTGGAACGGTGCTCCTGTCTTGGAACTTGGCAATTTGGGGCCAAAGCCTGCAATTTTATATTCGGGGATGCCGATTTGCGCTTTTACCTTTGAAAGACTTGCTGCCCCTGTAAAGATGTTATACGAAGGAAGCAGGTCGGACAGATACTCCGGTTCCAAAATTGCCGTTGCTTCCAAAATCCACCGCAATTTCAAAGACGAAAAAATAGCCAAAAGAGGCCGGCCGCGCAAATCATGAAGCCTAACTTCGCTAAAGCTACGACGGGTAAAGGTAAGTTTATTGTTTTTGAAGGTGCTGACGGGACAGGCAAAAGTACTCAGGCAAAACTCCTTTTTAACTATTTGAAGAAAGATAAAAAAGATACGGTTTTTTTCTCCTTTCCAAATTACCAATCGGCCTGGGGGAAAATGGTAAGGAGGTATTTGGATGGGGAATTTGGGGATGTGGGGGAGGTCAGCCCGTATCTTGCCTCAATGCTTTATGCAGGAGACAGGCTTTTGGAATCTGCAAAAATCAGGAAGTGGTTGGGGTTGGGGAAGCTGGTTGTTTGTGACAGATACATGGTTTCCAACATCGCCCATCAGGCGGCAAAGATTAAAGATCAAAAATTAAAAATAAAATATATAAAGTGGCTGGAGGATTTGGAGTATGGGGAAAATAAAATTCCGAAGCCGGATTTGGCGATTCTCTTGACGATTCCCGAAAACATTGCCCAGAAGTTTATGAAGATGAGAGTTCGCGACATTCACGAAAGAAATGTGTCATATCAAAAAAAAGTTGCCAAGGTTTTTGGCGACTTGGCAAAAGCCAATAAAAATTGGGTTGTTGTTGCAAATACAAAAGCCGGCAAATTAAAAAAGATTGACGAAGTTCATAAGGAAATTATTGAAATTGTCAAAAACAAAAAGGTTGTCTAATTGACCCAAAACGAGGTCTCTCTTCGTCTTAAAGATGATTGATCAGTTAAATTCTCCCGAAAAATTTACCAAAGAAGAGGCGTATTTTATTTCCCCGTTTTTTACCAATTTAAACAAAAACGTTTTTGCGGCCAAATATTTGCCAAGCGAAGTTTTAGGGGCACTGGCATCGAGATACTCCAGGTCAACAAAGGGTGTCAGACGTCTTTTTTTTGATGAATACGTAAAGCCCATTTTGGAGCCAAATTTGGAAGGTGCGAAAAAATCCGAGATTCGTCAGGCCGAAACGATGAAAACGGAGCTTTTGATATTTGTCGAGTATTTGCATGAGCATGGCGGATGGGAAAAGGTGGTCAACAGCAGGCGAGCAAGAACTTTTTTTGAAAAATGGCTGGCCGCATATGGCGACGACTCTATTGCCCAGATGGCCGGTGCACATATTTTTTTTGAAAATATCTCAAATGTTGCCACCAAAGTTTTGGAAGACTTCAGAATAGGCTTTGCGCCCTTGGAAAAATCCACCCGCTATATTCTGTTTGACCAAAAAGTTGCAGGCCGGTATTTGTATTTTCTAGAGTCGGATCTTATCAGATCCAAGTTCAAAAACGATTACGTCCAAAATCTGAATATTCTGTTTAGAAGGTATAGCCAGTCTATTGAGCCGCTGACCAAATATTTAAAAAAACTTTTCCCTCAGGGAAAGGATCAATCGGAAAGAGCATACCAAGAAACCATAAAAGCCAAAGCCTGCGACGTTCTGCGGGCATATCTGCCGGCGGCAACGATTACTAATGTTGGGTTTTTCGGGGTAGGGCAGTCTTTGGAATACGTGATTACCAAATGTTATTCTCATCCTTTGGCCGAAATCCGCATGCTTGCAAAAAGCGCGCAGCAGGAGCTAAAAGGTGTAATCCCTTCTTTGGTGGGCAGGGCAACATCTGCGCGCGGCCGAATTTATCAAAGCTACGTGACAAGCACCGAAAGAATCCTCGAAAAATTAACAAGGACGGTCCTTGACGAACTTGACGAACGTAGCGCAACCTTAACAAGGACGGTCCTTGACGAGCCGAGTGGTCGGGCGAAGTTAGTGGAATATGATGCGGACGCAGAAGACAGAATTGTTGCTTCGCTTCTTTATAAATATTCGCCTTTGCCGTATGAAGAAATAAAAAGAAAAGTTTCGGCTCTTCCTTCTTTCGAAAAACTTCAGATTATTAAAAAAGCTGTATCAAAACGTAAAGTTAGACAGCACAGGCTGGTTCGGGCTTTTGAAAATACCTATTACAAATTCGATATCGTGGCCAATTTCGGGGCGTATCGGGATCTCCATCGTCATCGAATGATGACTCAAGAGCGTCAAAGGTTTACAACAGAGCTTGGGTTTGACGTGCCGCCGGATCTTTCCGCGGCAAAACTTGAGAAGCCATATGTCGATGCGGCAAGGAAAGTTGACAAGCTTTATCGGCAAATTAAAAAGCGTTATCCGGATCAAGCCCAATACGTAGTGATGATGGGAAACAGAATCCGCTGGTATCAATTCCAAAATCTAAGGGAACTGACATGGGAGGCGGAACTTCGAACCGGTCCGCAAGGACACCCTGATTATCGCGTTATTGAGCAGCAAAAAGTAGAAGCTGTCAAAAAAGTTCATCCGATTTTAGTTGAAGCTTTGAAATTCGTTGACTATAGGGTGTATAATTTAGCACGTAGAGAGAGTGAAAAAAGGATAGATAAGAAACTGCAATCTATGAATACTAAGGTGGTGAAAAAAAGATGAAACTTCCCTGGGGTAAGGAAAGATCAGGGGTTGAACCAGTTCGACCGACAGCAGTATCCCAAGAAGATGAGAGCAGGGAGTCAACAGTTCAATATCTGGCTGGTGATGGTAAAAGAAAACCAACTGTCGAGGATGTGTTTGATGAACTGAGTGTTCTACCAATGTTTAAGGGGCTTGACCCGGACGTGAGGCGAGAATTTGCTGACAGGGTCATGTCATTACGTCAACAAAACGCAAAAAGAGAATCCAGTTGACAAAAAACCTAGAGAGTATAGTAGAGAAGATAGTAATATTTTTATTGTATAAATTGGCTTCGATTTAATCAGGCTGATTTTTATTGATTTATTAATTCTCCTTGTGTTATATTTTCCCAATAAGCAGAGCTTGTTTTTCGCAAGCTAAAAATCACACACGCTCTGTGCAGTAACTCCTTGTCAAGTCTGACTTGATAAAGACCAGAGCGGAGGACTCGCAGCTTTGCGGGATGAAAGGAGATTATAATGCAAATTCCTTCAATGCAAGATTTATTGGAAGCGGGTGTCCATTTCGGGCATCAGGTAAGGCGCTGGAATCCGAAAATGCGCCAGTATATTTTTACGGCAAGGGAAGGTGTCCATGTAATCGATTTGGCCCAGACCGTTGAAAAACTTCAAGAGGCTTGCGATTTCGTCAAAAAAATCGGTGAGGAAGGCGGCACAATAATTTTCTTGGCATCCAAAAGGCAGGCTTGGCCAATTGTTGAGGCAGAAGCAAAAAGGGCGGGAGCAAAGTACGTCACCGAAAGATGGATTGGCGGGCTTCTGACCAATTGGGAACAAACCAGCAAAAACATTAAAAAATTAACCGATTTAAAAACAAAAAGAGAAGAGGGCGAATTTAAAGACAGAACGAAAAAAGAACAGCTTTTGATCGATCGGGAAATCGCCAAGCTCGAGCGGTTCTATGGCGGCGTTGTGGGTATTGAAAAACTTCCGGATGCTTTGTTTGTAGTAGATGTCAGACGTGAGGAAAATGCCTGCCGGGAGGCTGTCAAAAAAGAAGTACCTGTTGTTGCAATTTGCGACACTAACGCCAACACTTCTCTTGTTGCCTACCCGATTCCCGGAAACGACGATGCCATTAAGGCAATTGAAATAATAACCAAAACCATTGCCGATTCTTATTTGGAAGGCAGGGAAAAATACGCGAAGAAAAGCCCGCAGGAAAAGATTGCAACCGCTGAAAGCACTGAAGATAAATCAAAGAATGTGAGTAAATAAAATCATGAAGATATCAATTGGAGAGGTTAAAAAGCTTCGGGGAAAAACAGGTGCCGGCATCGCCGATTGTAGAAAGGCGCTGGAAGAATCAGGCGGTGATTTTAAAAAGGCAGAGGAGCTTTTAAAAAGCCGGGGCGCAGAAATCGCATCCAAAAAAGCGGATCGGGCAACCGGCCAGGGTATGGTTGAAACTTACATCCACGTGGGCGGCAAAGTCGGTACAATGGTTGAGGTTAACTGCGAAACCGATTTTGTGGCAAAAACCGAAGAATTTAAAAATCTGGCGCATGAGGTCGCCATGCAGGTTGCGGCTATGGATCCAAAAGATGTCGAAGAACTTTCAAAACAAGAATATATCCGCGATTCTTCAAAAACAATCGATGATTTGGTAAAGGAAGTAATTGCAAAGGTAGGCGAAAATATAAAGATATCCCGATTCATACGATTTGAACTCGGAGGGGAATGACTTATGAAAGAGCAAAAAAGGCAGTTCAGTCCGAGCCAAAATAATAGAAAAGATGATCTTCGCATGTATATTGAAAGTATTAGAGAAGCTGTTGAAAATCGGGTGCAGTTAACAGCGGCAGGTGTAATGGAAACGCGAAGGAGAACTTTGGGTGGACAGTCTTTTAGATTCTCTCGCGATAGAATACGATAGATTGTAAATGACAAGGATTATTGCGGGAATAAATGACCGATGATTGTTGATCAAGTAAACCAAAAAATGCAGGATGCCATTGGGCATCTGAAAGTGGAACTTGCCCAAATCAGAACCGGCAGGGCAGCTCCCACGTTAATTTCAGACCTTGAAGTTGAAGCCTATAATACCAAAATGCTTGTAAAGGAGCTTGCCCAAATTACCGCACCTGATTCTGCCACACTTTTAGTTTCTTCTTGGGACAAAACGATTATTCCAAATATTGCCGGTGCAATCACCAAGGCAAATATCGGCCTAAACCCCGTTGTTGAATCGGACTTGGTCCGAATCACGATTCCTGCTTTAACTGCCGAAAGGCGGGAACAGTTAATCAAACAAATGCACGCGCTTTTGGAAAAATACAGGGTTGAGATACGGCACATCAGGCACGAGTTTATTGAAATAATCAGAGATCAGAAGAAAAGCGGCGAGATTTCGGAAGACGAGGAGAAAAGGTACGAGCATGAGGTGCAGAAAGTCCACGACCAATTCATAGAAGCGATAGAAGTTGCGGGGAAACATAAAGAGGGACAGTTGCGGGAAGTCTAGATAATTTTAAATTCTCAATTTTAAATGAAATTTAAATGCTTGAAAATTATTTATTAAAAATTCAATGAAAATTCTAAATTTGAAATTCAAAATTAACTGATGGCGATTCTGGTTTTCATCATCATTCTTTCGGTCCTGGTAATCTTGCACGAGCTTGGGCATTTTTTGATGGCCAAGCGGGCAGGAATTGGCGTTGAAGAATTCGGAATTGGCTTGCCGCCAAGAATTTGGGGTAAAAAAATCGGCGAGACGATTTATTCCGTAAACTGGTTGCCGTTTGGCGGATTTGTCCGTTTGGTAGGCGAAGATCCAGAAGACAAAAAAAAGAACCAAAAGAATAGTTTTTACATAAAAAGTATCGGCCAGAGAATGCTGGTTGTGGTTGCCGGCGTTTTTGCAAATTTTGCTTTGGCGGTGGTGATTTTTTACATCGTTGTGGCCGCACTTGGATATAAAGTTTCCCTGCCGCTTTTTGTGGAACATAATTTTAAATTCGTGAACCAAACCAGACAGGTCTTGATTGCCGATGTTTCTGCCGGATCGCCTGCCGAATCTGCCGGGATTCAAGTTGGCGACTCGATTATTTCTGCAGGCGACCAAGAAATTACCTCAATTGAAAAACTGCAGGAAATTATCAGGTCTTCCGAAAATGAACAAATTGCGCTTGTTCTTGAAAATCCCATAAACAATCAAAAAAGAGAAGTGACGGCGACTCCAAAGTACAGCCAAGAACAGCAGGCGCCGGTTTTGGGAGTGGGGCTGGGGGAACTGGTTGTTTTAAATTATCAAACTTTGCCGCAAAAAGCATTTTCCGGCTTTATCCACAGCTACAATACTCTGGACTATTCCGTTCGGGTCTTTTCGGAAATAATCGGTTACTCAATTAAAACCCGCGATATTACACCCGTTTCCGAAGGAGTTGCCGGGCCGGTGGGGATTGCTTCCATAACCTCGCAGGCCGTTTCTTTAGGCTGGCTTTCGGTTATGCAGCTTGTCGGGCTTCTTTCACTAAACCTTGCAGTTCTTAATATTTTGCCGATTCCGGCTTTGGACGGCGGCAGATTTTTGTTTATAGTAGTTGAGCTGGTAACCAAAAGAAGAGTCCATCCGGTATTTGAAAAATGGGCCCATACAGCAGGTTTTGTAATAATTATAGCCCTAATTTTTCTTGTTACCTACAATGATATTTTGAAACTGGTGAGATAATTACTTTCTGCTATACTTTTATTTGTGAGGTATTCCCAACTTTTTGGAAAAACTTTACGGCAGGATCCAAAAGACGAAGTTTCCACAAACGCCAAGCTTTTGGTTAGGGCGGGGTTTGTTAAAAAGGAGGTTTCCGGCGTATACAATTTTCTGCCTCTTGGGCTTCGCGTTTTAAACAAAATCTCCCAAATAGTCCGCGAAGAGATGGACAAGGCGGGCGGGCAGGAACTTCTGCTTTCGGCTTTACAAAACAGTCAAAACTGGCAAAAAACCGGAAGGTGGAAGAGTTTTGATGCGCTTTTTAAGGTAAAAAGCCAATACGATCAGGAATATGCGTTGGGTCCAACCCACGAAGAAGTTTTGGTTCCTATTGCGTGCGGGTACGTTAAATCCTACCGCGACTTACCGATTTGTCTTTACCAGATACAGACCAAATTTCGCGATGAGCCGCGGGCAAAGAGCGGGCTTTTGCGCGGCCGGGAATTTTTGATGAAAGATCTTTATTCCTTTCATACGGACGAGGCCGCAATGTTTGCCTTTTACGAAAAAATGAAAAAGGTTTATCAAAAGGTATTTGGGCGATTAGGGCTTGAGGCAATCGAAACAAAGGCGGCAGGCGGAACATTTTCCGAGTTTTCCCACGAATATCAGGTTGTTTGCGAAAATGGTGAGGATGAAATTATTTATTGTCCCTCCTCCGTCAAGGCTTCGGAGGGTAAACCTGGCTGTCATTTCGCAGAAAATGTCGAGATATCAAAAAAGAAAGAGGGAGAAAAGTGCCCTCAATGTCAATCAACTCTTAAAAAGACAAAGACAATCGAAGTCGGCAATATTTTCCCCTTAAAGGACAAATTCTCCAAAGCATTTGGTTTAACTTACAAAGACAAAAGCGGCAAGGATAAGTTTGTGCAGATGGGCTGTTATGGAATCGGAATTTCGCGCCTGATGGGTGCAATTGTGGAAGTTTACAACGATGACAAAGGCATTATCTGGCCAAAATCTGTTGCGCCTTTTCAGGCATATCTGATAACAATTGACAATTCACAACTAACAATTAACGACGGGAAAGAAGTTTACGAAAAACTTAGAAAAGCAGGAGTTAAGGTCTTGTGGGATGACCGCGAAGAAGTTTCTGCCGGTGAAAAATTCGCAGATTGTGATTTAATCGGAATTCCGGTAAGACTGGTTGTATCCAAAAAGGTTGGGAAAGGAAAAGTGGAATTTAAAGCTCGAGACAAGGAAAGGATAGAAAGTTTAACTTTACCTCAGGTGATCCAGCGGCTTGAAATTAATAGCTAAATTGCGTCTGTGCATTCCTCCGTCTTTTCTTACTAGGGTTTCTATTTTTCTTTTTTACATGCTTTTTGTCTCGTTGTAGATACTCATCGACAATTCGGTCATAATGTGCATGTAGGCTACCAGTCTCTAGCTCCGCTAGCAAGGGAAATGTAAGAGAATTTAGAGTTGTGCCGCCATCTCTCTGCCCATTTCCGTTTGGATGGATTGTGGCGTCGTGAATGGTTTTCTCACTAATCGAGAAAAATGCTGGTATTCCCTGAATGTCTTTATGTCTTTCTGCCATAAAAAACTCCTATTTGGCAGGTAACAATTAGGAAGTTATAATAATGTTTTAACTTACTTAATAAGTTAATATACCGGTTGTGAAAATGCAATATACAGTAAATAGACAGGAAAAACACAAAACGGAAATAAAAGTCGATATTCCGAAGGATGCTTTCGAAAAGGTATATAAGGACGTGCTTTTGGGCTTTGGCAAAGATGCGAAAATTGCGGGTTTTCGGCCGGGCAATGCTCCGGATGAAGTTTTAGAATCGCACATTGGTCACGCCAAGCTTTTGAACGAAACCGCAAGCTTTTTGGTTTCCAAGCACATAGGCGAGATATTAAAAAAAGAAGATTTGTCTCCTTTGGATTCCCCGCAAATCGCCGTCCACTCGCTTTCCAAAGGTTCGCCGTTTTCATTCAGCGCAAGTTTTACCCAAAGGCCGAAGGTGAAGGTAGGCGATTGGAAAAAGATTAAGGTTAAAAAACAGAAAGCAAAGGGAGTTACCGATGAGGATGTTAATCTTTCGATTAAAAATATACATGAGGCGTGGGTTAAACGGAAGACTGCAACCACTGAAGACGCTGGAAAGAAGACTGAGGACACTGAGGAAAAATCAGGAAAGTTTATTTATGATGCGCACGGTAATAAGGTTTTCTTTGAGGACAAGAAAACCTTGCGGTCCTCGTCGAGTCGGGACTCGACTGCGGGCCTAAAAATCTCTCAAGAAGATACCTCAGAGATTGACGATGAATTTGCGAAGGCTGTTGGCGCTAAAGATTTAGCGAATCTCAAAGAAATTGTCAGGCGGGATTTGGAAGCGTTGGTTTCCGATCAAACCGAAATTAACTTCGAGCAGGCGATTTTTGCGGAATTTTTAAAAATTGCGGATTTTGAACCGCCGGAAATTTTAATAGAGGATGAACTGAACCGAATGATCATCCGCTTAAATTCCGAACTTGAACAGCAAGGCAAAAAAATCGAAGAATATCTCAAAGAACAGCAAGCGACTGTTGAGGAACTGAAGAAAAAATGGAGAGAACAGGCCGAAAAGAATGTCAAAATTTCTTTAATTCTGGAGCAAATCGGCAAAGAAGAAAAAATTCAGATTGAAAAGACAGAGATTGGGGCGGCTTTGCAAAACACAAACCAGACGAATTTGACGGAGGAACAAAAGAAAAGCCTTGAAAACTACATTGCCTTCAGCATTTTCCAGGCCAAAACTTTGGATTTGGTTAAGAAAACAGTTTCTGGCGGTCTTGTCAAATAGACTGATTAGGGCTAAAATTGAAGATCGGCTGATTAATGAATCAGTGCCAGAATTGATCCTTCTTCACTAAAGTTTCGGAGGACAAGAAAGGAAGTGTTTATGTTTTGCAAAAGACCATTGTTACCCACAATTCCCCGGATTTTGACGGGATCTCGGCAATCTGGCTTCTAAAAAAATTCCATCCGGATTTTGCCGATGCAAAATTAGCATTTGTGCCTGCCGGAAACACCTATAACAACGAGCCAGTAGACTCTAACCTCAATATCGTGCACGTAGACACCGGCTACGGCAAATTTGACCACCACCAGACAGATGATTTCACCTGCGGTGCAAAACTGGTTTTGGAATGGTTAATTAAGGAAGGTTACGTCAAAGAAGATGATAAGGCGCTTGTGCGGTTAATTGAGGTTGCTACCCAGCTTGATCACGGTTGGGATACCTACAAATGGTGCGAGGCGGC